>Ga0070675_100000242_pt1 | contig 35390 bp, 31 predicted proteins | sample KBSM43metaG_FD_65343 | JGI IMG/M metagenome (GOLD analysis project Ga0070675, IMG submission 65343) | Miscanthus rhizosphere microbial communities from Kellogg Biological Station, Michigan, USA - KBS M4-3 metaG | ecosystem: Host-associated > Plants > Roots > Rhizosphere > Soil ... | reverse complement strand
GGCCTCGCCGAGGTCTACGTGAAGGACGACTCGGTGAACCATCCCACCTTCTCGTACAAGGACCGGGTGGTCTCCGTGGCGGCCACCAAAGCTGTGGAACTCGGATTTCCGGTGTTCGGCTGTGCGTCCACGGGGAACCTGGCCGGGTCCGTGGCGGCGCACGCCGCGCGCCTCGGGCTGCCCTGCTACGTGTTCATCCCGCACGACCTCGAGCCGAACAAGGTGCTGGGCGCGGCGATCTACAACCCCACGGTAGTGGCCGTCGAGGGCAACTACGACGACGTGAACCGCCTGTGCACGCAGATCGCCGATCGCTACGGGTGGGGCTTCGCCAACATCAATCTCCGCAGCTATTACGCGGAGGGCGCCAAGAGCATGGGCTTCGAGATCGCGGAGCAGCTTGGCTGGCGGTATCCCGACCACATCGTGTCGCCGGTGGCCGGCGGCACGCTCCTCCCGCGCATCTACAAGGGCCTGCGCGAGTTCAAGGAAGTGGGTCTCGTGGACGGCCAGTTGCCGAAGATTCACGCCGCGCAGCCGACCGGCAGCGCGCCGGTCGTGCGCGCGCTCGACGCGGGCGAGGAGTTCCCGGACCCGGTGAAGCCGGACACCATCTGCAAGTCGCTGGCGATCGGCAACCCGGCGGACGGATTCCAGGTGATCAAGGTCGTGACCGAGACGGGCGGCTCGGGAGCGATGGTGACCGACGAGGAAATCCTCGACGGCATCCAGTTGCTGGCGCGCACCGAGGGCATCTTCACCGAGCCCGCCGGCGGCACGACCGTGGCAGCCACGCGGCAACTGGTGAAGCGCGGGCTCATCAAGCCGCACGAGAGCGTGGTGATCTGCGTAACCGGCAACGGCTTCAAGACCGCCGAGGTCATGCAGGGACACGTGCAGCGTCCGGTCACGATCGGGCGGAGCCTGGCCGACTTCGAGCGCGTGGTGGCGCCCACGCTGGCCTCGCAACCGCAGCCGACGCCAACCGCCTGAGGTTCGCATCATGTATCCGGTCTTTCTCAAGCTCGACGGCCGGTCGGTGCTTGTCGTGGGCGGCGGACCGGTGGCGGCTGGAAAATTAGAGGGACTGCTGGCGGCGGGCGCCAAGGTCACCGTGGTGGCTCCCGAGATTCGTCCCGAGTTCGAGCGCGTGGGCGTGACGAGACGGCGCCGGGCGTTCGAGCCGCACGATCTGGACGGCATGTGGTGGGTGGTGGCGGCGGCGCCGCCCGAGGTGAACCAGCAGGTGGTGGAGGCGGCCGAACGGCGCCAACTGTTTGTGAATGCGGTGGACGACCCGCCCAACGCCACCGCCTATCTCGGTGCCGTCGTGCGGCGCGACGGCGTGACCGTCGCCATCTCGACCGACGGCCGCGCCCCGGCCCTGGCCGGGTTGATGCGCGAGGCGCTGGATGCGTGGCTGCCCGGAGACTTGGCCGAGTGGATGGCGGCGGCCGAGGAGATACGCAAGACGTGGAAGCGGGACGGTGTGCCGATGGACGAGCGCCGGCCGCAGCTGCTTGAAACCCTGAACCGGTTGTATGAAGAGCGCCGACTCGAAGCCCGACGGCCCTGACACCCCAGCCTCTCCTGGAGCGGAGAAGCGCGGCCGAGTGTCGCTCGTCGGCGCCGGCCCCGGCGACCCCGAGTTGTGGACCGTGCGGGCGGCGCGGCTGGTGCGCGAAGCCGACCTGGTGCTCTACGACGCGCTGGTGGATTCCGTGGCGCTGCGCGGCCTCACCGAGGCGCCGTGTTTTCACGTCGGCAAGCGCGCCGGCCGCATCAGCGTGAAGCAGGAGACGATTCACAAGCTGATGATCCGGGCGGCGCGGCACGGCAAGCACGTGGTGCGGCTGAAGGGTGGCGACCCGTTCGTGTTCGGACGCGGCGCCGAAGAGGCGATGGCGCTGGCCGAGGCCGGGATTCCGTTCGAGGTCGTGCCGGGCGTCACCACGGCGGTGGCGGCCGCCGAACTGGTGGGCATCCCGGTCACGCATCGCGGCGTGGCGTCGGGGTTCGTCGTGCTCGCGGGGCACACGTCCGAGGCGCTCGACGACGCGCTCGGCGCCTTGGTTCCGAACCGCCTGACCGTGGTGGTGATGATGGCCGTCGCGGGCCGCGCGGCTGTGGCCGAGCGGCTGATGGCGCATGGCTGGCGAGCCGACACGCCGGCGGCGATCGTGTGCGGCGCGTCCACGGCCGATGCGTGGAGCTGGATGGGTCGGCTGAGCGAGTTCGAGCGAGTGGAGATTCCCGACGACGTGGCTGGCGTGCTCATCGTGGGCGACGTGGTCACCGTCCGGGCGGCGTTGCACGGCGACGCGCGCACGAACGAGGGAACGGCGGACGGGACGGACCGGCAGGGAGCCGAGGCGCGGGAGGCGATGTATGGCCGCAATTGACGAAACCAAGGTGCTGGGGCGCGGAAGCGTCAACTTCGCCAGCGAGAAAGACATCGACGAGTTCGTCGACCTGCTCGGCAAGTTCGAACGCGGCGAGATGGCGCCCGACGACTGGCGGCGCTATCGCCTGACGCGGGGCACCTACGGCCAGCGGCAGGACGGCGTGCAGATGCTGCGGATCAAGGCCCCGCAGGGCGTGGTGAGCAGCGGGCAGATGCGCGCGTTCGCGACCGTGGCGGCGAAGTATTCGCGCGGCTTCGGCCACGTGACGACGCGGCAGAACATCCAGCTCCACTTCGTGCTGCTGAAGGACTGCGAAGACGCGATGCGGATCCTGGCTGACGAAGGCCTGACCACGCGCGAAGCGTGCGGCAACGCGGTCCGCAACGTGACCGGCTGCCCGTACATGGGCACGTCGTCGAGCGAGATCTTCGACGTCTATCCGTATGCCGAGGCGCTGACGCGCTACTTCCTGCGGCATCCGCTGGCCGCGGTCCTGCCGCGCAAGTTCAAGATCGCTTTCGAAGGCTGCACGGAAGACCACGCGCTCGCCTCGATCAACGACATCGGCTGGCGCGCGAAAATCCAGGACGGCCGGCGCGGCTTCCGCGTCACGATTGCCGGCGGCACCTCGATCATGCCGGTGAGCGGCTACGTGCTCTACGAGTTCCTGCCGGTGGAGGAGATGCAGAACGTGGCCGAGGCCGTGTTGCGCGTCTTCCACAAGTACGGCGACTACGAGCACCGGCAGCGGAACCGCATGAAGTTCGTGGTGAAGCAGCTTGGCTGGGAGACGTTCAGAGCCAAGGTGATGGAGGAGCTCCAGGCGTTCGTGGCCACGGGCGGCGCACCGCTCCGGCTCACCGCCGAGCAGCTCAAGCCGCAGGGCGCCCCTGACTGGGAGCCGGCGCAGGCGCCGTCGGTGAACGCGGTGGCCGCGGCCGCCGTGACTCCGGTCATCGGCCCCGGCATCATGCCCGGATCGGTGAAGCTGCAGACCGTCGACGATCCGTTCGTGCGCTGGGGCCAGACCAACGTGGCGCCGCAGAAGCAGGCCGGCTACTGCCACGTCACCGTGCGTCTGCCGCTGGGCGACATGACCGCGGGGCAGATGCGCGTGCTCGCCGATCTCGCCGAAGCCTACGGCGATGGGACGATGCGGCTCACCGTGGATCAGAACGTGCTCTTCAAGTGGGTGAAGCAAGGGAGCCTGCAGCCGTTCTACGAGCGGATCGCGGCGGCCGACCTTGGCGCCGCGAATGCCAACACGCTCGGCGACGTCGTCAGCTGCCCGGGGGCCGAGAGCTGCCGCCTGGCGGTGACGCAGTCGCGCGGCCTCGGCCGCGCGTTTACCGAGTACCTGAGCACGCGGCCGGATCTCGTCGCGATGGTGCCGGCCGGCAAGGGCAACGTCAAGATCAGCGGCTGCCCTAATGGCTGCGGTCAGCACCACATCTCGTCGATCGGGTTCCAGGGCAGCGTGCGCAAGGTGGGCGGGAAGGCCGTGCCGCAGTATTTCGTGCTGGTCGGCGGCGGCTGCGCCGACGACGGCACCGCCTACTTCGGCAAGGTCGTCTCGAAGGTGCCGGTGCACCGGCTGAACGACGCGCTCGAACGGCTGGTGAAGCTGTACGACCAGCAGCACCTGCCCGACGAGGACCTCGGGGCCTTCTTCCGCCGCGTGCCGCCGGCGCAGGCGACCGAGGTGCTGAAGGACCTCGCGCTGCTGCTGCCCAACGAGATCACCGAGCAGGACTACGTCGATCTGGGCGAGACGACGACGTTCAACCCCGAGGTGATGGACGGGGAGTGCGCGGTCTAGAGGGTTAGGGCTTGGGGTCCGAAGACCCGGCCCCCACGACTCTACGGGCAGGTTTCGGCGACGCGGGTCACGGTCGAGACGTTGATGCCCTCGGCGCCGCCGGCTCCCAGCAGAATCCCGCTGACCGACACGCGCTTGCCGACATGGGGGTCGAGGCGCGACAGCACGAACTTCAACGTCATGGTGTGGTCACCCAGGTCGCGCGTCGGGTCGTCGGTGCCCACGCCCGGTTTGTCGACGCGCAGCGGCGCGGTGGCGTTGGTGATCGTCCAGTCGGCGCCACTCTTGGGCGCCAGGCACCCGACGACACGCGCCAGCGTGTTGGCCGGCAACTCGCCAGGCCCGTCTTTCGGAATGATCTGAATGTTGGCCACCGTCTCGGGCGCGACCTCGGCGGTGCCGGCCGGGAAGCCGTTCGACTTCAGGATCAGCGCAACCAGATCGTTGTAGGCCGAAGGCGAGAGCGACCCCGCGTCGCGTCCGTTGGGCATGTTGGTGCTGACGAACTTCAGCAGGTCGCCCACGGTCTTCTGTGTATTGGCCTGCCAGAATTGATCGCCGACCAGCGGCCGGGCGCCGTCGGGCGTGAGGGTGTGGCACCGCGAGCAGCTGGCGCTGAACGTGCCCTGGGCGCGCTCGGCCTGGGCGTCGGTATACGCGCCGTCCCACACGGTTTTTGCCGGCGCCTGCGCCGTGAGGATGCTGCGCGCCAGGACCACCAGGAAGAGAACCCCTGCCCACAGGATGCGATGGCTCGAACAGAACATGTCGCGCTCCTCGCGAAAGGCCGGACGCCCGGGTCGCCGGCATTCTAGCCGACCCTCCCCAAATAGTTCACGCCAAAGCCGGCCGATCAGCCTGCGCGCATGCAATCTCGCCGGTCCGGCCGACATGCTAGCATTCGCGCGAGGACGCAGACCGCCGTGCAAACCCGGGCCTCCGCGACCCCCGCGCTCATGACGTGGCTGCTCGCGCAGCACCACTGACGATGCCGGCCGCTCGCGCCTCCGCGACCACCGTTGCCGCTGACATCAAGGTCTACGTCGCGGGGCTGCCGCCGGCCACCCGCAGGCACCTCCGGGCGCTCCGCGACGCCGCGCGTGCTGTCGCGCCGGGCGTCGAGGATGCCTTCAGCTATCGGATCCCTGGATTCAGGCTCGATGGCCGGATGCTGGTCTGGTACGCGGCGTTCACGGCGCACGTCAGCCTCTATCCAATCACCGCGGCTATCCGCCGTGCCCACGCGGTCGATCTGAAGGGCTACAAAACCTCCACCGGCACGGTGCAGTTCCCGCTCGACCGGCCCATCCCGGTCACGCTCGTCAAGAAGCTGGTCCGAGCTCGCATCGAGGAGCTTCGGAAGGGCCGGTGACACGAGACACGCCCAAACGGACGCCCCGCTGCGCGTTCTGTGCCATCGTGGCCGGGCGTCTGCCGGCCACGGTCGTACACCGCGACGCCCGGACGGTCGCCTTTCTCGACCTGCGGCAGGCCAACCCGGGTCACGTGCTCGTGGTGCCGCGCAGACACATTGCCGACATCCGCGAGGCCGATCGGCTGACCGCGGCGGCCCTGATGGACGGTATCGCCAGGGTGGCCCGCGCCATCGGCCGCGCGTTCGATCACGAAGGCTTGAGCATCTGGCACTCGATTGGACCGGCCGCGGACCAGGAGGTGCCCCACCTGCACTTCCACGTGCACCCCCGGCGGCACGGTGACGGATTGCTGCGCGTCTACCCGCGCACTCCGAAGAGGCCACGGCGTGCGATCCTCGATGAGTGGGGCGAGCGTCTGCGCGCCGCCCTGGACGAGGATTAGGGACATGCGCATGGGTCGGCTATCTGGGTTTCGCGCGCTGTTGATTGGTTCGGCGGTGCTGCTGGCGGGGTGGCGCATCGCCTCGGCTCAGGGCAGCCCCACGCGGTTCGATGCCGGTGGGCAGATCGTCGCCACGTCGTCGGAACAGTTCGACGGCAGCGACTTTGGGTTTGGCGGACGGTTCGCCTGGCACCCACTCACGTTGCTGGGAGTCGAGGCCGAACTCGACCTCTATCCTGGCGAGTTTCCCGAAGGCCGCGCCTTCAGCCGGCGCCGTGTCGAAGGCCTGTTCGGCGTGACGGCAGGGCCTCGCTTCGACCGGGTGCGGCTGTTCGGCAAGCTGCGGGCCGGGTTCCTTCGGGTGGACGAGGCGCCAAGGCCGTTCGCGTGCATCCTGATCTTCCCGCCGCCGCTCGCGTGCACGCTCGCGGCCGGCCACACGCTGGCGGTGGTCGATGTTGGTGGTGGCATCGAGGCCTCGGTGACGCCACGGACCTTCGTCCGCGTCGACGCCGGCGACCGGATGACGCGGTATCCGGGGCCCTCGTTCGATGCCGGGGGCGTGAGGCGCGACGACGGCTTCTTTGGCCACGATTTCCGATTTTCGGCCGGCGCCGGCGTACGCTTCTAGCGTCCGGGACGTAGACCAGTCGGCACGGGCGCGTCCAAGCTAGGTATCCTGTTGCCCGTGCGACGCCAGGCGCTCGCCTTCTCGCTCGCCCTTGCCGGGCTGGTCGTGGCGGTCGGACTGCGATGGCTGCTCGACCCCGTCATGGGCGACCAGTTGCCGCTGGTGACGCTCTTCGGGGCGGTGGCGGTCGCCGTGTGGGTTGGCGGGTACCAGCCGGCGGTGAGCGTCACAGTGCTCGGCTACCTGGCCTGTGCCTACCTGTTCATGGAACCGCGGGGTCTGGTCTTTTCTGGACGTGTCGCGGAGGTTGTCGGGCTCGTCGCCTACGTGTTCACCTGCGGCCTGATCATCGGCATCGGAGAAGCGATGCGCGCCGCCCTGAATCGTGCCGGCGAGCGCGAGGAGATGATGCGCGTCACCCTCGGCAGCATCGGCGACGCCGTCATCACCACCGACACCGAGGGCCGCGTCACCTCGCTCAATTCGGTGGCCGAATCGCTGACCGGCTGGACCAGCGGTGAGGCGTCGGGGCAGCCGCTGGACGCGGTGTTCCGGATATTCAGCGAGGACACCCGGCAGCCGGTCGAGAATCCGGCCATGCGCGCCCTGCGCGAGGGCGCCGTGGCGGGCCTGGCCAATCACACGATCCTGATCGCCAGGGACGGGGCCGAGCGATCGATTGACGACAGCGCTGCGCCGATCGTCACCACGGATGGAGGCGTCTCCGGCAGTGTCCTGATCTTTCGCGATGTCTCGCCGCGGCGGCACTGGGAACGCGACGAAGCCGCGCGCCTGTTGTCGGCGCGACAGCTGGCCTCGATCGTCGAATCCTCCGACGACGCCATCATCCGCAAGTCGCTCGACGGAACGATCCAGAGCTGGAACGCCAGTGCCGAGCGTCTGTTCGGGTACCCGGCCTCCGAGGCGATCGGGCGGCACATTTCGCTGGTCATTCCTCCCGAGCGGATCGCCGAAGAAGATCAGATCGTCGCCAGCCTGCGGGCCGGACGCCGGGTCGATCACTTCGAGACCGAACGCCGTCATCGCAGCGGCCGTCTGATCTGGGTGTCGCTCACCATCTCGCCCATCACCGACGCCGACGGAAGCGTCGTTGCGGCGTCGAAGATCGCGCGCGACGTCACCCGGCAGCGCGAAGTCGAGGCCGAGCGGCAGCGTTTCGTGACGTTGATCGAGAACAGTACCGACTTCATCGGGATCTGCGACGTGCAGGGCGTGCCGTTCTTCGTCAACCGCGCCGGCCTGGAGATGGTGGGCCTCGACAGCGTCGAGGCGGCGTCGCGCAGGCACGTGCGCGAGTTCTTCCTGCCGGAAGACCAGGCGATGATCATGGAGGAGTTCTTTCCCTCGGTCCTCGAGCGGGGACATGGCGAGATCGACGTCCGGTTTCGCCACTTCAAGACCGGCGAGACGCGCTGGATGTCCTACAAGGTGATCAGCCTGACGGATGGAGCCGGCCACCCGGTGGCGTTCGCCACCGTCAGCCAGGACGTGACCGAGCGGCGCCAGCTCGAGGACAGTCTGCGGACTCTCGCTGCCAACCTGTCGGCCGCAGACCGTCAGAAGAACGAATTCCTGGCGACGCTCGCGCACGAACTGCGCAATCCGCTGGCCCCGCTCGGCAACATGCTCGAAGTGCTCAAGCGCGCCGAGGGCGAGGGCCGCCTTCGCGCCGTGGCCCTGGCGACGATGGAGCGGCAGCTTCAGCAACTGGTGCGGCTGGTGGACGACCTGCTCGACCTCAATCGGATCACCTACAACCGCCTCGAGCTGCGCAAGGGGCCCGTGGAGCTCCGTTCGGTGATCGAGCAGGCGATGGAGGCGGCGCGGCCGCTGGCCGATGCCGCCGGTCATCAGATGCGCCTCGTGTGCGCCGTCGAGGCGATTCACCTGAGCGCCGACGCGGTGCGCCTGGGTCAGGTGTTCGGCAACCTGCTGAACAACAGCTGCAAGTACACCGATCCCGGCGGCACCATCACCGTGCGGGTGTGGCGGCAGCAGGGGGAGGCCGTCGTGGCGGTCGAAGACACCGGTGCGGGCATTCCGCCCGATCGGGTGGACACCATCTTCGATATGTTCACGCAGATCGAACAGTCGCGGGAACGGGCTCAGGGCGGCCTCGGGATCGGGCTGACGCTCGTGCGCCGGCTCGTGCAGATGCACGGGGGATCGGTCGAGGCGCGGAGCGCCGGCATCGGGCGGGGCAGTGAGTTCGTGGTGCGCCTGCCGATCGTGCAGCACGCGCTGTCCGCGGCCGCCGCCGCGCCCGCCGTGATCCCGCCGGACGTCGCGCCACGCCGCATCCTGGTGGTCGATGACAATCAGGACGCGGCGGGATCCCTCGCCATGCTGCTCGAATTGGACGGGCATCAGGTCATCAGCGTGCACGATGGCGCGGCCGCGCTCGAGGCCGCCTCCGCCCAGCGGCCCGAGGTGGTGCTGCTCGACATCGGACTGCCGCTGCTCGACGGCTACGAGGTGTGCCGGCGGATCCGGCAGCAGCCATGGGGCGCTGGACTGGTGCTGCTGGCGCTCACGGGTTGGGGCCAGGACGAGGATCGGGATCGAACCCGCGCCGCGGGCTTCGATGGCCATCTCGTGAAGCCGGTGGATTACCACGAGCTCATGACCCTTCTGGCGTCGTTGAGCGTCGGGCGCTGACTGGTGGCCGGAGCGGCGGGACGCTGACGCTCCCGCTTCGTCAATAGTCCGGCCGGGCGCCGAGCATGACGACGACGATCGCGGCGATGACCGCCAGCAGCACCAGCAGCACGATCTTCAAGATGCTCTTCGGATAGCGCCCGGCAATGCGGCCGCTGTACCCGTTCACGATCACCTGAAAGGCGCTGGCCCCGTAGGTGTACGAGAGCAGCCAGATCGGCACCAGCACGTGCTTGAAGGTCCGGCCGGAGAACTCCGGAAAGATGCGCAGGTTCCGGTAGGTATCACCGGGAATCTGACGGGCGCAGAGCTGCTGCAGCGTCGCGGTCATCTGATCGATGGAGCGCTGCGCGGCGTCGAAGAGGACGACCCGGTAGTGCTCGACCACGTGGCCGGACAGGAAGGCGGTGTCGTAGGGCACCACCTCCGGCGTCGGAAACGGCTCGACCTGCTTCAGGAGATCGAGCGGCAATCCCTGTGTGCCCGGCACCGGTTCGTCGTCGAAGAAGTGCTCGACGACCCCGGAAGCCGATTCCCAGCGCACGCGCCGCTCCATGCGTGTCATCCGCTGTCCCTTCGCGTTGGTCATGGTGACCGGCACGTAGTAGTAGTGACCGGCCTCGGCGTCCCAGGGGCAGTGGACTTGCGCGTCGAACGTCCAATACGGGATGTAAAGGCTCTTGACGGTGTCGACGAGCGCCGTGCGCCACAGCCTCCCCGGCGCCAGCCACTTGCTGCGCCACCAGCGGCGGATGCTGTCGCGCACGGCGCCGGCGTCGATGCGAAACGGCAGGACGCCGGTGGGGCTGATGGGCGCCTTGATCTCCTCGTAGCTCACGAGCGCCGGCGAGGCGCAGAACTCGCAGTTCTGGCCCACGCGCTCCGGGTCGAAGACCATCACGGCTTTGCAGCTTTGACACTGCACGCTGCGCCGTTCGGTCTGCCAGCCGCGCGCCTCGTCCGGCAGTTCGCGAAGCGCGCGGGCGAGGTCCTGCTCGGCGACCTTGCCGGTGTCGCGATCGATCTGGTACGGCGACTCGGTGCCACAGAACGGGCACACGAGCTTCTGCTTGGCCGGGTTCCACTCGGCCTGCGCGCCGCAGGCCGGGCACTCGTGCTTTTCGACCGCGAGGACCTGGTCCAAATCCCCGCGCCCTACGCCCCGCCGGAGGCGGGGCAATTAGACACTGTCATCGGCGTGAGCCAGCGAGGCGAAGGCCGGCTGAATTACGCAGACATGTAGGCGGTGAGTGCCGCCCGCGTCACGCGCCAGGTGGTGCCGATCTTCTTGCCCTTCAGCTCGCCCGACTCGAGCACCGTCATCACGTCGGCTTCGCTCACTCCGAGCGCCTGCGCCGCTTCCGCGGGGCTGAGAAGTTCGGGCACCGCGGGCGCTCCGGTGGTCGGCAGCGGGCCGGGAATCGGCGGCACCGCGATCGTCGGCGCGGCGTGCCCGGCAAAGCCGTCTTTCATCATCTGCTGCGCCAGTCCGAAGCCGACGGCCAGCTCCGCGGCGGTGCCGGCCGCGCCGGTGCCGCCGCCGCTCTCGAAGCCTTTGCCCATCTGGTACTTCACGAACTCGTTCAGGTTGCCGATGGCCGCCATGCTCGACCGCTTGTCGATCGCGGTCTCGACCTCCGGCGGCACCGAGACGTTCTCGACGATGAAGCTGGCGATCTCGATGCCGTATTTCGACTGCACCGCCGGGTTGATCAGCGGGAGCAGGGCGTCGCCCAGCTCGCCGTAGCGCGAGGCCACGTCGAGCACGGGGACCTTGGCCGAGGCGATGGCGTCGGTGAAGACGCTGACGATGCGCGAGCGCATGGTGTCGCTGAACTCGTCGAGCCGGAAGTTGTGGTCGGAGCCGGCGACCTCGCGCAGGAACGTCTTGGTGTCTACCACCTTGAAATCGTAGGTGCCGAAGGCGCGCACGCGCACCATGCCGAAGTCGTCGTCGCGCAGCATCACCGGGTTGGCCGTCCCCCACTTGTTGCCGGTGAAGAGCCGGGTGGTGACGTAGTACACGTCGGCCTTGAACGGCGAGTTGAAACCGAAGGGCCACGACTTGATCTTGGTGAGGACCGGGATGTTGTCGGTGACGAGCGTGTGCTTGCCCGGCCCGAACGTGTCGCCGAACTCGCCCAGGTAGACGAACTGCGCCACCTGCGACTCGCGGACGATGAGCTGCGCGCCGTTCTTGATGGCCTTGTCTTCGTCGGGAAACCGCCACGATAACGTGTCGCGGGAGTCGTCGGTCCACTCGATGACCTCGAGCAGCTCGCCTTTGATGAAGTCCATGATGCCCATCGTCTGTGCGTTCTCCTTTTCGAACCAGGAGGGGCTGAAGCCCCGCCCTACAAGAGACGAAACCTAACACCTAGGCGTTCCGCTTGAGCCAGCTGGCGACCGCCTGGAGCCCGGCGCCGACCAGGTCCGTCGGCGACCAGTCCGCGCCGCGGTCGTTCGGAAAGGCCGCTTCCGCCTCCCGGCGCGCCCGAAGCAGGGCGAGCGGAAGGGCCGGGTCGATCGGCTGGCGCTCGCGCGTGTCGGCGCGCTGCAGTTGCTCCACCAGCGCCCCCGCCTGCTTCAGGTCGAGCATCGAGAGCGGCGAGCGGCAGTGCCCGCAGGCCGCGGCCCGCATGACGTCGACCGGCGCGCCGCAGTTCGAGCAGTTCACCGTCTGCACGTTCTGCCGCAACTCCTGGAGCTGTTCCGGAGTGAGCGGGCGGATGAAGTCCTTCTCGCGCAGGAAGTCGAAGAAGGTGGTCAGTCGGCCGTGATCGTTCGGACACTTCAGGTACGAGAATCGCGTCGCGCGCTGCATGTCCTGCGTCAGCCGCAGCCGCGCCTTGCAGCGCGGGCACTTCGCAACATCGGCGTTCGAAAAGGGCCGCCGGCCTGCGTGCTCGCCGATCAGGCGGAAGAGCGCCAGCGTGCCGCCGGGCGAGAGATGCACGCTCTCGTGCGCGTCGAACCAGAACGACTGGCACGGCAGGCACACGTCGATCACCACCGGCCGGCCGCCGTGGCCGTCGAGGGTGTGTTGCTGCATCGGCGCGCCGCAGCGGGGGCAGTCCACGTCAGTCGGCGGGCTTCCAGGCGAGCGCCACCAGGCGGACGTCCACGCCGCCGCGCTTCGGCTTGACCTCGATGGTCTGGATGTCGGCGGCGCCCGCGTCCATGGCGGTCAGCGCAGCGATCTCCTCGTTCACTTCGTGTTCGAGCGCCTTCAGTTCCTCCTGTGCGGTCGTGAGCTTGTCCTGGGCGCGCCCGACGTCCTGCGATTCCTTCACCGAGCGGCCCACACCGCGGACGGCGGTCGTGGCGCGGCCGAGCGTGGAGGCGCTGACGGCCTTTCGTCCGAGCAGCGCGCCAAGTACCGTGGCGCCAAACGACACCATGGTTTGCGTTTTCTGCTGCGACGCCTGATCCTCCTCGCGCCGGACACCTTCTTCGGCCGTGGCGACGCGCTGCGTGAGCCGCGCGATCTTGCCGGCGTAGCTGGTGCGGAGCTTCTCCACTGCGGCGTCGCGTGTCTCGCGCGCCGCCTGCGCGAGCCGCAGGCGGAAGTCGCGTTCGGTTTCGCCGGCGCGCGACGTGAGCTTCGCCGACGGCGCCGAGAGGAGCGTGAGGCGCTCGGCGCGCATCACCCACTGCGCGAAGTCCCTCGTCCAGGCGGCGTACTTCTTGGGGTCGAGCGCGGCGGGCGGCAACGGGTCGAACGAGGAGTTCGGACTCGGCACCGTCCCGACCAGACCCTCGGGCGTCTGGTCGGCCGGCTCCGCGTTGTCCCAGTCCACCGGCACTGCCCCTTCGTTGAAAGGGGCGACCACGTTGAGGTCCTGGGTCGTGTCGATGCCGAGCTTCGTGTCCGTGTAGTGAATCCGGGCCGAGCCGAAGAGCACGCCGCGCCACCGGGTGGCGTTGGCGTTGACGAAGTACTCGGGCACGTTCGCGGGCACGATGGGTTTGGCTGCCGCCGGCCGAACCTGGTCGGGCGCGGCGGAAGCCCCGCCCCTGCGTACGGCGGTGCTTTGAAGACCGCCCTCTACATGCGGCGTCCCACCGTTGGCGGTCGCGGCCGAGGGTTTCGCTGCCTGGGCGCCAGTGCCGGCGGCGCGGCGCAGTTCCTCCCGGCCCATCGGACCGCGCAGGTACGAGAGGGTCCACCGGGTTTCGAACACGACGGGCGCGGTCTCGTGCACGTTGTGCATGAGGAACACGCGCTGCTTCAGACCCGAGAGCGTGGCATCGAGATCCCGGCGGTCCAGCCCCGACGTCACGCCTTCGAGGCCGTCGAGCACCCGAGCCTTGTCGCGTTCGGTCTGCAGCTTGCCAAGGAACCACGTGCCGGTGTTCGACAGCGCCTTGTAGTCGAGATCGACGGGATTCTGCGTGGCCAGCACTACGCCGACGCCAAACGCGCGCGCCTGCTTCAGCAGGGTGAGCAGGGGCGCTTTCGACGGCGGGTTGGCCACGGGGGGAAGGTAGCCGAATACCTCGTCCATATACAGCATGGCGCGCAGCGAACTCGTGCCCCCCTGCTTGCGTGTCCAGTCGAGCAGGGCGCTGAGCAGCAGCGACACGACGAGCATCCGCTCGGTGTCGCCGAGATGGGCAATCGACACGATCGCCACGCGCGGCTTGCCCTCGGGCGTGTGCAGCATGGAGCCGATGTCGAGCGGGTCGCCGTCGAGCCACACGTCGAAACCGGGCGTGGCCAGCACGCTGTTGAAACGCAGCGCCAGTTCCTGGCGGTCCTTGGCCGGGTAGAAGGTCTCGAGATCGAGGACGCCGATCCGGTCGAACGGGGGTTTCTGAATCGCGCCGACCAGCCAGGGCAGGTCGGCAGCCTGAGGCGGGTCTGAAGACCCGCGGCTGCCAGAGGACAGGATGGCGGCGATGAGCGCCTGCTCGCGGCTGTGCGGCGCCACGTCGGTCAAGCCGGCCAGGGCGAGCAGGCTCGAGGCCGTGGTGGTGATCCGCGTGCGCGCGTCGTCGGGGTTCTCGTCGGGCGGCGCGCTCAGCGAGTCGAGCAGTGCCAGCGGCACGCCGGCGCGGCTGCCGGGTGTGTAGAGGCGGAAGTCCGCCGCGGCGCGGAGCCGCGCGATGCGAGCGCCGTCTTCGTCCCAGTCGGCCAGGCCGTTCGTCCACAGCTCGGCCTGCTGTGCGGCGAAGGCCTCCGGAGTGAGGCTGTGGCGCGTCGCGTCGGAGGCATCGATCCACGGCGCGAAGTCACCCGGCGCGAGATCGGGAAACGTCAGCAGCAGGTTTGCGAGGTCGCCCTTGGGGTCGATGGCCAGCACCGGCACGCCATCGAGGGCCGCCTCCTCGATGAGGCCGATGCCGAGGCCGGTTTTGCCGCTACCCGTCATGCCGACGCAGACGGCATGCGTGACCAGGTCCTTCGAGTCGTAGAGCACGAGACCGGGGCGCCGCGCGCCGGCGGCCAGGTCGTACTCCTTTCCCAGATAGAACGCGCCCAGCTTCTCGTAGTCCGTCGCGGCCATGGCCCTCATCATAAGCGCGTCGCCGCGCCGGTGTGCTCTCGCGTGACAGCGCGAAAAGCGAAGATAATCGCGGGGTGGCCAGGTTCGAGACGCTCGATCCCGAGATCCGCGGCGTGCTCGGCAAGAAGGTCAGCGAGCTCGGCCTGCGGGTCGAAGGCTCTCCGGTTCAGAAGTACGTCGATCAGCTGTATCACGAGCTCGATCGCCGCGGCCTGAAAACGTTCCGGCCGGTCTGCTATCTCACCGACGAGTGGGGCTGTCCCGACCAGCAGCCGGTGCTCGGCATTCCGTTCTATCTCGCCGACCCCAAGCTGCGCACCATCGAGAAGGCCGTGGACGCGCTCGAGAGCGAGCGCCAGATCATGATGTACATGCGCCACGAGGCCGGGCACGTGTTCAACTACGCCTATCGCCTCTACACTACGCCGCAGTGGCGCGAGCTGTTCGGATCGTTCTTCCGTCCGTATCGCGACGAGTACCGGCCGGTGCCGTTCAGCAAGAAGTACGTGCGGCACATCGAAGGCTGGTACGCGCAGAAGCACCCCGACGAGGACTTTGCCGAAACCTTCGCCGTCTGGCTCACGCCCCGCAGCCCGTGGCGGCGGCAGTACAAGGGCTGGCCGGCCGTGAAGAAGCTCCGCTACGTCGACCGCATGGCCAGGACGCTCGCCACCGTCGAGCCGATGGTCAAGACCGGCGAAGTGGACATCACGCCCGACGACATCAGTGTGACGGTGGAGCAGTTCTACGAACAGGCCGCCCAGGAGCGTCAGGCCCGCATCGACATTGCGCTCGACGCCCACCTGGCGCAGATTTTCCTGCCCCGAAGGCGAAAGGAATCCAAACCTGCGGCCGATATCGTCAGCAGGTACACCCACGAACTGGTGGAGAAGATCACCTACTGGACCGGCGTGAGACGGCCGGTGGTGAAGGCGCTGATCGATTCAGTCTGCCGCACCTGCGAGCGCATGCGGCTGTGGGGGGAAGTGGGGGAGGAGCCGCGCTATCTGGTGGAAGTGACGGCGCTGGCCACGACGCTTGCCATGAACTTTCTCACGCGAGGGCAATTCGACTAGATGAGCAAACTGAACATCGTCGTTCTTTTCGACCGCGTGCTGGTCGATGAGGAGGCCGAGCAAGGCGCCTCCACCGACAGGGCCCCGGTCACACGCACCCTCGACAAGAAAGAGGTCGAGGACGAAGTGGCCGAGGCGCTCGTCAAGCTGGGGCACGAGGCCGTGAAGCACGAACTCGACGGCACGCCCAGGAGCCTGCTGACGCTCGCCCGCATCGAATGCGATCTGGTGTTCAACCTCACCGAGTCGTTCGCCGGCGACGACACCGCCGATTTCAAGATTGCCGGCTTCCTCGAACTGATTGGCAAGCGATACACGGGCTCCGGCACGCACGGGCTGATGCTGGCGCAGGACAAGGCGATCGCCAAGAAGATCTTCGCCTTTCACGGCGTCCACACGCCCGTGTTCGCCAAGTCGTTCCGCGGCCGCCTCGATTTTTCGCACGACCTGCAATTCCCGGTCATCGTGAAGCCGGCGCGGGAGGACGGCTCGATCGGCATCGAGTTCAGCGCGGTCGTCAACTCGATCCGCGAACTGATGGAGCGCATGGATTGGCTGCACGCCAACTTCGATTCGCCGGTGCTCATCGAGGAGTACATAGAAGGCCGCGAGATGTACGTCGGGGTGATTGGCAACGACAAGCCCGAGGCGTTGCCAGTGGTGGAACTCGACCTGTCGAAGCTGCCCGACGGCACCCCGCGCATCGCCGCGGCAGAGGTGAAGTGGGGCAAGGGCACGAAGGCCTACCGCGACACCAAATCGGCCATTGCCACCGATTTGAGCGACGAAACCATCCAGGCGCTCCAGCAGACGGCAGTGGGAGCCTACCAGGCCCTCGAACTGCGCGATTACGGCCGCGTGGACATGCGCCTGCAGGCGGACGGCCGGGTGCACGTGATTGAGGCCAACCCCAATCCCTGGCTCAGTTCCAAGGCTGAGTTTGCGATGGCGGCCCGCAAGGCCGGCCGCACCTACTCGCAGCTGGTCGAGGAGATAGTCGAGCTCGCGATGGCCCGGGCCTGACTTCGCGGGCCGACGCGAAACGCCCTGGCGCGCGCCCACTTGTCTCCCGGCAGCCAGACTTTCAAGTCGTGGCCGTAGTGGTACTTATGGGTAGCCTGCACTGGGCGTCTGACCGCCGATCCGGCTATTGGGGCATCCGGAAGAGTTGACAAAAAACGGCAGAAACACGCCCATTTTTTAGGATTTTGCCGTTGTCGAGCCGCGCGCGATGCGCTATACTCTTAAGGCTTCCCAGTCAAGAAAACGAGTCCACTACAACCTACCTGAACGAGGGACATGTGACATTCCAGGTCGGAGACAAGGTCATTTACCCGAATCATGGGCTCGGCATCGTAGAACGAATCGAAGAAAAAACCATTCTGGGAACGACCTGCGGGTTCTTCCACCTGCGGATCGTCGCGAACGACACGACAGTGCTCGTGCCGGTCGCCAACGTCGACGGCGTCGGCCTGCGCAAGGCCATCGAGGACGCGGAAGTCGATCGACTCTTCTCGCTGCTCGGCGACGGCAAGATCGATAACCACCAGAACTGGAAGGGCCGCTTCAAGGACAACTCCGACAAGATGCGGACCGGCTCGATCTACGACATGGCCGACGTCCTCAAGAGCCTCACGTTCCTCAGCAAGTCGAAGAGCCTGTCGTTCCGCGAGAAGCGCATGCTCGACCGCGCCAAGGCGCTCATCATCTCCGAGGTGTCGGAAGTGATGCGGCAGAAGGCGCTCGAGGTGGAGGAGCAGGTCGATCGGGCGCTCGAGAAGTGCTTCAACACGAAGGTGCGCAACATCAACCGCACGCAGGCCAGGGCCAAGGTCACCAAGCCGGTGAAGGCCGCCACAGTACCGCCGCTCATGGCTGCCCGCCGCACGGCTGCCCGCGCGTCGTAGTCGCTCCGGATCGGCACCGCCCGCGCCCTCCGGATAGGGTGCGTCCCCGTTTGTTATGCTCAGGGCCCGGACAGCGATGTCCGGGCCCTTTGTTTTGTACGCCAGGGCGGTCTGAAGACCGCCTCCCCGTTCGCCGCCTCTACGCACGCACATGCGCACAGCCGTCGCGGCGATCCGCTCGCTCGTCACCTACGTCGCCATCGTGGTCTACATCGCCGTGGTCGGCCCTGTGGCGCTGGGACTGGCCCGCCTGTTCCGGTCGAAGCGGGTGCTTTACCAGGCCGGCCACGGCGGGGTGGGACTGGCTCTGCGGCTGGCTGGCATCCGCTACCGGATCGTCGGGCGCGAGAACGTTCCCGCGTGTGCCGTCGTCTATTGTTCCAACCACGAAAGCAACGTGGATCCGGCCGTGCTGTTCAACGAACTGGACCCGATGCTCCATGTCCTGTACAAGGCCGAGCTCCACAAGGTGCCGCTCATGGGCACGGCGTTCGACCTCGGGGGGTTCGTGGCAGTGGACCGGGCCGACCGGCGCAAGTCGTTCGCGTCGGTGGACCGGGCGGTGGTGTCGCTCGGCCAGGGCAATTCGTTCTTGATCTTTCCCGAGGGCACCCGCAGCCGCACCGGCGAGCTGCTGCCGTTCAAAAAGGGCGGCTTCATCATGGCGCTGCAGGCTCAGGTGCCGATTGTGCCGGTCGCGGTCAGCGGCGGGCGCGACTCGATGCGCAAGGGCAGCGGGATCGTCCGCCCGGTGAAGGTCACCGTGCGGCTTGGCGCGCCGATTCCCACGGCGGGCCTCACCGTCGACGACCGTGACGTCCTCATCGAGCGAGTACGGACCGCGGTGCAGGGACTGCTCGACAAGGGCTCGGCATGGAAGTGAACTCCTGCCAATCGCTTGGGTATGGAGCTTAACGGGCTGATCGAGCTCGGCCGGCTGGCGGCGTTTTCGTTCGCAGCCGGGGTGAACCTCTACGCCACGGTGGCGATGATCGGCCTGGCGGCGCGCTTCGACTGGGTGGACCTCCCGGCTCAGTTCGCGCTCTTCGATAACGGCTGGGTCATCGGCGCGGCTCTCGCGCTGTACCTGGTCGAGTTCTTCGCCGACAAGATTCCCTACGTCGACACGCTGTGGGACGTCCTGCACACGGCCATCCGGCCGCTCGGGGGCGCCCTGATTGCCGTGGCGAGCCTGGGTGACGCGTCGCCCGGCGTGCAGGGACTGGCGGCGCTTCTTGGCGGCACCCTGGCCGCCAGCAGCCACTTTACGAAGGCCGGCACGCGCGCCGCCGTGAATACCAGCCCGGAGCCGCTGTCGAACTGGCTGGTGAGCCTGGCAGAGGACGGCTTCGTCGTCGGCCTCGGCTTGCTGGCCCTGAACTATCCGGTGGCGGCATTAACCGTCGTTCTGGTGCTCGTGGTGGTGATCGTCGCCTGTGCGGCGGCGCTCGTCCGTGCGATTCGCCGCCGGTTCGCTCGCGCAGTCCCAGCCGCGCAGCCATCGTGAGCCTGGCGGAGCGGCGGCCAGCAGATGCTGCTACTGGCGGGGCGGAGCCCGTTGTTCTTGACATGTGGCGTAGCCTCGCCCGCCGCCGCGGAGCGGCGGCCAGCAGACGCTGCTACTGGCGGGGCGAAGCCCGTTGTTCTTGACATGTGGCGTAGCCTCGCCAGTACACTCGACGGGCCAACGTTCTGCACGTTCGAGGGTGCATGCCCGCCCCAGTAAGGTCTGGCGTCCTCGTCGCCGCCGCAGTGATTGCGCTCGCGGCCGTCAGCGCCGCACAGGCGCCGCCGGTCAACACGCTTCGCGTCGATCTGTTCGCCGCGCGCGACGGCGTGTCAGTGGATGATCTGCGCCAGGACGAGTTGCAACTGCTCGAGGACGGTGTCCCTCAGGCCATCGACTCATTCGAGCACGTGGTCGTGGCGCCGGGTGGTCCGCGCTCGCGGGTCTTCGTCGTCTTTCTCGACACCTACCACACCGTCATCGAGGACGAGACCTCGTCGCGCGTGCCGCTGGTCCGGCTGCTCGATCGTCTGCTCGATCGCGACGACCTCGTGGCGCTGGCCACGCCCGAGCTGGCCGCCGCCGACGTGACGTTCCGCCGCAAAGGTGAGGTGCTGTCGGATCTGATGCAGGCAGACTGGAGCTGGGCGCGCCGCGGAAGCCGCCGGGCGCCAGGCTCCAAAGAGGCGCTATACGACCAGTGCTTCGATTCCACCCACGCCGCCGACCGCGCCCGGGGCGCCGAGATGAAAGCGCGGTGGCGGGAAGAGACCACGCTCAACGCGCTCGACGATCTCGTCGAGCACCTGGCCACGCTGCGCGAGGAACGGAAGGCCATTCTCACCGTGAGCGACGGCTGGCAGCTCTTTACTCCAAACCGTACGCTCGGCGAGCCCGACGACGAGCGGAGCTCGAAATCCGACCGGCTGCGCCGGTCGGGCGATCGTGGTTCCGTGCAGGGTTCACCGGCCACCCCGGTGATGCGCGTGGAGTGCGAAGCGGATCGCCGCCGGCTGGCCATGCTCGATAACAGTCCGCACCTGCGTGAGCTCACCGAGAACGCCAACCGCGCCACCGTGTCGTTCTACTCGCTCTACGCGCCCGAAGTGACCGTGCCGGTGCAGGGCGCGTCGCGCGCCGTGCCCGAGGTGGACCACGCCGAGGCGAGGACGGACAGTCTGCGGCTCCTGGCCGAGAGCACCGACGGCCTGACGGTGCTCAAGCGTACGGCGATCGAGGAGGCGCTCCCGCGGATCGTCGCCGACGCGTCGTCGTACTACCTGGTGACCTACCGCTCGACCAACACCAAGCTCGATGGACGGTTCCGCACGCTCAGTGCCCGCGTGACGCGGTCCGGGGTGAAGGTGCGGCTGCGCCGCGGCTACCGCGGGCTCACCTCCGACGAGCTGCTGAGCGCGCGGCGGGCTCCCGGGACGATGCGCGCGGGTGTCAATCCGCTGGCCGTACCGGTGACGCCGAGAGACGCCCGGCGGCCGTTTCGCATCCGCACGTCGTCGTGGGCCGCTCCGGACGGCGGCACTTTCTGGATCGTGGGCGAGCTCGATTACCGGACGCGGCAGGAGCTGGATTGGACCGCTGGAGCCAAGGCGGACATCGTGGTGCTTGGCGCCGACGGCAGCGAGCTCGTGTCTCAGACCCTCGCCGTGCAGCCGGCTGACGGGGCCTTCGCGTTACGGGTGCCCGACCGCGGCGCGGTGCAGCCCGGTGAATACGCGGTGCAGGTCCAGCTCCGGCCCGACGCCAACGACACCCTGGTGCTCACGGACACGGCGCGGGTGGCCGTGAAGGCATCGCGAAGCGAAGAGCTCGGCGCGCCCGTCGTGTGGCGGCGCGGCCCGTCCACGGGTCCGCGGCACCTGCAGACCGCCGACGCCCGGTTCTCGCGCAGCGAGCGCCTCCGCCTCGAATTGCCGACGACGATGTCGGGGAGCGCCGCGGCCCGGCTGCTCGATCGCGCGGGCCAGCCCCTTCAGGTGCCGGTGCAGGTGAGCGACCGCCCGGACGACTCGGGCCAGTTCCGGTGGATCGTGGCGGATGCCACCCTCGCGCCGCTCGCGCCGGGCCAGTACACGATCGAAGTCACGCTGGGTGCACAGCGCCAGACGTTCGAGCTGGTGCTCGTTCCGTAAGGGCGGGGGTTCAGCCCGCCTGAGGATCAGTTTCCGACTGTGAAGGTGAGCGACCACGGCGTGACCGCCGCGCCGTCGAAGGCGGTGACGCCCTCGACGATCTCCACCTTCACCGTGCGGAACGCCTCGAGCGCCTGGGCAAAGCGGATCTCGAGGGCCCGGTTGGCGGCGTCGTAGGTGATCTTGAGCGCCGGGCCGACGGCATCGGGCGCCGCGCCGACGTAACTGGCGCGCACGCGGCCCGCGATCGTCGCCTCGGCGAGCCCTTTGGAGAACTGCACGCGGATCGGCGCTGTCGGGCTGACGTCGGTCTCGCCGTCGGTGGGCGAGTTGAAGATCACGTCGGCCGGCGTGGGCGGCGCCGCCGACACCGGCGCGCCTTCGTCGCGATCCGGATCCGTCCGATCCGGTGGCCGGGCCAGCGTGATCCGCGTGGCCTCGATGCGTACCAGACCGCGGTCGAGCAGGAGCGGCCCGGTGATCTGCAGCCAGCGGTTGCTGTCGATTCGCCGATCGACGTCGAAGTCGAAGCCAGAGCCCCGCGGCCGCAACCCGGTGACCCACACCGCACCTTCGCCGCCGCGCACGATGAAGTCGTAGCGCCCCTTGCCCGGCGCATCCGGCAGGTCGCCAAAGAGGTTGCGCCCGCGGAAGTTGCCAGTGACCGTCACGGTCTGTCCCGCGAACTTCCACGGCTCGAGTGCCAGCGCCCGCAGCGTGGGCGTGACCATCGGCTCCGAGGTCCTGACACCCGAGACCTGCAGCACGAGCTCCTCACCGGGGCGTGGCCAGCTCGTGGACTCGCGTCCCTCGGCGAAGTTGCCCGCGCGCGGGTCGCCGGATTCGAGCCGGCCGATGTCGATGAGCTGCCCGCGAACTTCGACGGGGCCGCTCGACGGCGTCACGCTGCTTTCGAGCCGCACGCGAATTTCGGTGTCGTTGGCCCGCAAGGCGATGCGCTGGCCGGACTCGGCGAGCTCGCCGTGCACGAGCACGTTCTGCAGATGGAAGTAGCCGGGAAACTGCCGCAGGGCGCCCACCGTGGTGAGCCGGCGGGTGTTGCTTTGGGCGCCGGGGACAGCGCCGCAGATCACGACCAGGGTGGCGACGAGCGCAAGCCTCCTGGTGTGTTTCACATCATCTATTCTACGGTCATTCCACTTTGCGCATCCCCGCCCGGGCCACGATCACGGCCAGCGCCAGGAAGAGCCCCGCCGAGGCGAGTTGACCCACCAGCCCTTCCTCGTGCATCGCCGGCAGGATCTCGCCGAGCGTCTGTAACGGCGCGATGCTGTTGGTGCCGACGAGGACGGCGAACAGGATGCCGGCAATCGACCCGCCGGCGATGAGGCCCGAGCTGAACAGCGTGCCGGCGCTCAGGTCCGAAGCCTGGGATTCGCCGGTGGAGCGCTCCACCCACCAGCGCACGAGGCCGCCGGCGAAGATCGGCGCGGTCGTGGCGATCGGCAGATACGACCCGACGGCGAACGACAGCGAGTGGATGCCGCACAACTCGAGCGTGACGGCGACGAACACGCCCACCAGTACGAGACCCCAGGGCAGGTTCTGATTGAGCAGCCCTTGAATGATGGTGGCCATCAGCGTCGCCTGCGGCGCCGCCACGGCCTCCGATCCGATACCGAACACCTGGTGCATGTAGATCGTCGTGATGCCGATCACGAAGGCCGACGCAAGCACACCGACGATCATTGCCAACTGCTGATAGAACGGCGTGGCGCCGACGATGTAGCCGGTCTTGAGGTCCTGCGACGTCGTGCCGGCGTTGGCGGCCGCGATGCAGACGATGGCGCCGACGCAGAGCGCGATCGGCGCGTAGACGTCACCCGTCCAGCCGAGGCCGACGAAGAGCAGACAGGTGAGGATGAGGGTGGCGATGGTCATCCCCGAGATCGGGTTCGACGACGAGCCGATGAGCCCGGTGATGCGCGACGAGACCGTGGCGAAGAAGAACCCGAAGACGAGGATGAGCACCGCGGCGAGGACGTTGCCCTGGGTCGGCAGGCCCGGCGTGACGGCGAGGAACACGGCGAGGAGCAGCGAGCCGCCGAGCACCACCGCCATCGGAATGTCGCGTTCCGTGCGAGCGGCCGTGGCGCCGGCCCGCGCCGACAGATCCTTGAAGCTCCCGCGTGCCGACGCGATGATCGTGGGAATCGTGCGCGCCAGGGTGATGAGGCCGGAGGCGAGCACGGCGCCGGCGCCGATGTAGCGGATGTAGGCGCTCCACAACTGCCCGGGCGACATCTCCGAGATCAGGAACGGCCGGCCGGTGGCCGGGTTGTTGACGAAGTTGGGGTGGATCGGCGGGAAGGGCTCGGTGAGGAAGCTGCCGAGAATCGAGAGCAGCGGCAGGAACACCAGCCACGACAGCACGCCGCCCGCGAACATCGTGCCGGCGATGCGCGGCCCGATCACGTAGCCGACGCCCAGGTACTCCGGCGACACGTCCACGTTGATCGTGGCGTTCGGGAACTGGCTGGTACGCGGCAGCGAGTAGCCGATCTCGGTGCGGAACAGGTTGAAGATCCACGACAGCGATTTCCACAGCACGCCCACGCCGAGGCCGGCAAAGACCAGGGCGGCGAGCTTGCCGCCGCGCTCGCCGGCGACCAGCACCTCCGCGCACGCCGTGCCCTCGGGATAGGGCAGCACGCCGTGTTCCTTCACGATGAGCGCCCGTCGCAGCGGCACCATCATCAGCACGCCGAGAATGCCGCCCGCGAGGGTGAGCAGCGTGATCTGGAGGTAATTGAAGTAGTTCGGGCCGTAGGGGAGCAGGAAGATCAGGGCCGGGATGGTGAAGACCACGCCACCGGCCACCGATTCACCGGCTGACCCGATGGTCTGGACGATGTTGTTCTCGAGGATCGTCGAGCCGCCGAGCTTCTTCAGCACGGAGATGGCGAGAACGGCGATCGGAATCGAGGCGCTCACGGTCAGCCCCGCGCGCAGTCCGAGGTAGACCGTGGAGGCGCCGAACAGCAGGCCGAAGGCCGACCCGAGCAGGACGGCCTTGATGGTGAATTCCCGGGGCGATTGTGAGGCTGGAATGTAGGGCTGAAACGCAGTCGCGGGGCCCGTGGCGGGCCGTTCTGCCGGGGGTTTCGCCATAGGCGCGAGATGGTAGCATTGAACCCTTGTGAATCAGGCGAACAAGCGCAGGCAAGTGCCCGAACAGGTTTCGGAGCTGACCACCAATCGGCTGTCTGTCTACCTTCGCTGCCTGAACACGCTGGACGAGTTGGGCGTGCAGACCATCTCGTCGCAGTCGCTCGCCGAGCGCTTCCACCTCAATGCCGCGCAGATCCGGAAGGACCTGGCATACTTCGGCGAGTTCGGCGTGCGCGGCGTGGGCTACTACGTCAAGGAACTGCGCCGGCACCTGCGCAAGATCCTCGGCCTCGATCGCCAGCTGCGCGTGGCCATCATGGGCGCCGGCAATCTCGGCCTCGCGCTCGCCGACTATCCCGGCTTCCGCCAGGAAGGCTTCGAGATTGCGGCGCTCTTCGACGCCGCCGACGAGAAGATCGGCCACGAATCGCGGAGCGGCGTGCCCATCCACGACATCAAGGAACTGCGGCGCGTGGCCCGCAAGGATCACCTCGACATTGCCGTCATCGCCGTGCCGGCGCCGCGCGCGCAGCCGGTGGTCGATCAGGTCGTGGCGGCGGGGATCAAGGCCATCCTCAACTTCTCGCCGGGAACGCTGACCGTACCGCCGAACGTGAAGCTCAAGAGCGTTGACCTCACGGTGTCGCTCGAGAGCCTGTCGTTCTATCTGGCGCAAGGCGAATCGAGCGGTGGCTAAGACACCGCGCCGCCGCGCGGCAGTCCCCGGGCTGTCGCACCTCGACGCGCGCGGCAAGGCGCGGATGGTGGACGTGGGCGAAAAGCCGGCCACGCGGCGCGAGGCCCGCGCGACCGGTGAAATCACGATGTCGGCGGCGGCGCTCCGCGTCATCCGCAGCGGCACCGTCGCCAAGGGCGACCCGTTGCAGACCGCGAGGCTCGCGGGCATCATGGCCGCGAAGCAGACGGCCGCGCTCATCCCGCTGTGCCATCCACTCGCGCTCACTCACGTGAGCGTGGACCTGACGCCGACGCGGCGCGGCTACCGGATCGAATCGCGGGTGCGTACGACCGGGCCCACCGGCGTTGAAATGGAAGCCTTGACCGCGGTCTCGGTGGCCGCGCTCACCATCTACGACATGGTCAAGGCCGTGGATAAGGCGATGGTCATCGGCGGCATTTGCGTGCTCGAGAAGTCCGGCGGACGCAGCGGGCACTACCAGCGCAAGGCATGACCGGCGCCGGGCCCGACGGACACCACTACCGCCATCGTCTCGCGCTGGTCCTAGGCGCCCTCACCGCGATCGGCCCGCTGGCCATCGACATGTATCTGCCCGCCCTGCCCGGCATCGCCCGCGAGCTTGGCGTGCCGATGGCAGCGGTGCAGGTGAGCCTGGCCAGCTACTTCGTCGGCATCTCGCTCGGTCAGGCCCTCTACGGTCCGCTGTCCGATCGACTGGGGCGCAAGCCGGCGCTCTATCTCGGGCTCGCGATCTTCGTTGGCGCGTCGCTTGGCTGCGCCTTCACTGCCAACGTCACCCAGCTCGTCGTCTTCCGCTTCCTTCAGGCGCTCGGCGGCTGCGCGCCGCTGGTGGTTCCGCGGGCCGTCGTGCGCGACTACTTCGACGGGCGCGAGTCGGTGCGGATGTTGTCGATGCTGATCCTCGTCATGGGGGTCGCCCCGATCGTGGCGCCCTTCGTCGGCGGCCAGCTCCTGGTGCACTTCGGATGGCGATCGGTCTTCCTCGTGCTGGCCGGCTATGGGCTCACCTTGTTCGCGCTGGTGGCGTGGCTGCTGCCCGAAAGCCTGCGGCCCGAGCTCCGGCGGCGCCAGTCGGTGACGGCGATCGCCACGACGTACCTGCGCATTCTGCGGGACCGCGAGTATCTCGGCTGGGTGCTCTCGGGCGGGCTCGTGTTCTCGGGGCTGCTGGCGTACATCTCGGGCTCGTCGTTCGTGTTCATCGAACTGTTCCACGTGTCGCCGGAGCGTTTCGGACTCTACTTCGGCGCCAACGCCATCGGCCTGATGATCGCGTCGCAGATCAACCGCTACCTCGCCTCGCGCGTGCATTCCGAGGTGATCGTTCGCACGGTGCTGCCGATCGCGGTGATCGCCGGGGTGACGCTGCTCGTGGACGCCTACACGGGCTTCGGCGGCTTCCCGGGCATTCTCGTGCCGCTCTTCTGCTTCATCGCGTGCCACGGCTTCGTGGCTCCGAACACGACGGCGCTGGCCATGAGCCCGTACGGCGCCGTGGCGGGATCCGCGTCGGCTCTCATGGGGACGCTGCAGTTCGTGCTTGGGGCCGCCGCTGGCGGCCTGGTCAGTGCGTTCGGCAACGGCACCGCGGTGCCGTTCGCGGCCGTGATTGCCGGGTGCGGGCTGGCGGCGTTCGCCGTGCACAGCACCATCCCACGTGAATCGCTGGGGCGGGTCTGAAGACCCGCGGCTCTACCCCGCGCGCTGCAGGTACGCGATCAGCACCGTGAGCGTGATCGGGCTGAGGAGCGTCGTCACGCACACGACGCTGGTGACGAACCCCGGCGCAACATCGAACTCGAGCGCGAGGATGGTGGTGACGACGGCCGTGGGCATCGAGGCCTGCAAGACGCCGGCCTGGAGCGCGGGGCCCTGCAGTCCGAGCAGGTGCGCGACGCCGAACGCCGCCAGCGGTGTGGCCACGAGCGAGAGGAGCGACGCCGCGATCACCATGTCGGGCCGCTCCGGCCAGGTGACCCGTTCGAGCTGCATGCCGAGGACGAGCACCATCATCGGCAGCGCGGCATCGCTCAGCATCGCCATCGGGCGGGCGATCGCGTCGGGCACGTGGAGCCCGAAGGCCATGGTGACCGCAGCGGCCACCGCGCCGTAGACCGCGGGCACGCGCAGAACGCCGGCGAGCGCATGCCGGATCGACCGGCGGCCGCTGGCCGCGAGGAGGACGCCGCCCGTGTAGCTGAAGATGGCGCTGGACACGAAGTAGACGCTGGCAAACGCCAGGGCCTCGCGGCCGAACGCGAGCAGGGCCACCGGCAGCCCGTAGTTGCCGCTGTTGGAGCAGACGACCACGAGGAGAAATGCGGAGAGCGAAGCCCGGTCGAGACGCAGCGGGATGGCGGCCACCCGGGCCATCAGCCCGGCCGAGGCGGCGACCAGCAGGTAAAAGGCGGCCATGCGGCCGAATTCGAAGCCCGAAAGCGTGGATGTGGCGAGGGTATTGAACACCAGGGCCGGCGCCAGGGCGTGGAACGTGACGCGCGAGACCGTGTGGACCTGCACCGACGCCTGACGCGCCAGCAGGTAGCCAACGCCGGCGATCACGAAAATGGGCAGGATGTCGGAGGCGAAGATTCCCAGCAGGAGCGGCGCGGTCTCGGGCACGGACCCAAAGATCATATGTCGTGACTGATATACTTTTTCGCTGGCCTGGGGAGACAGAGGGGACTCTTGATGAAGACCGTGGATGTCGGGGCGGTGCTGGACGAGGGCCGCTGGACCGGCTACCAGAAGCTGCTGATTGCCGGCACCGCCCTCACCATCGTGCTCGATGGTGTGGACAACCAGCTGCTGCCGAATGCGGTCCCCTTCATCGTCCCTGAATGGGGCTACGAGAACGGCGCACCGTTCCGCAACGCCCTCGCCACCGGCCCGTTCGGGATGATGATTGGCGGTCTGGCCGGCGGCGTGCTCGGCGATCGCTACGGCCGCCGTACGGCGTTGCTCGGCAGCGTGCTCGCGTTTGCCGTCCTTACGATCTCGATCGCGTTCGTCGACTCCATCTTCGCGCTCGGCGTGCTGCGCTTCATCGCCGGCATCGGTCTTGGCGGCGCCATGCCCAACGCCGCAACGCTCGCGTCCGAGTACGTGCCGCGACGGCAGCGCCCGTTCGCGGTGACGCTCACCATCGTGTGCATTCCGCTCGGCGGGTTTCTCGCGAGCTCGATGGCCAGCCTGGTGGCGCCCGCGTACGGGTGGCGTGCGCTCTTCATGGTCGGCGGCCTCGTGCCGCTCGCGCTGGCCGCGCTGCTCTGGAAGGTGCTGCCGGAGTCGCCACGGTATCTGGCCAGCCGCCGCGAGCGCTGGCCCGAACTGGTGCGCATGCTGCGGCGCATGGGCCACGACGTGCCGGCCGACGCGACGTTCGTGGAAGCGCGCGAAACCGGAGACGCGCCGAAGGCCAAGCCCTCGATCGCGCAGCTGTTCGCGCCGCGTTTCGCGCGCGACACCACCGGCCTCTTCGGCTCGTTCTTTTTCTGCCTGATGGTCAACTACGTGGCCATTCAGCTCGTGCCCTCGATGCTGCGTGACGCCGGCAAGTTCACGCCGGCGGCGGCGGCGGGCGGCCTGCAGTGGGTGAACGTCGGCGGCGTGGTCGGCGCGGTGCTCGGTGCGCTCGTCATCCAGCGGCTCGGCTCGCGTCTGACCATGCTGGGCATGTCGGCGGCGGCGATTGTGTGCTCCATGGTCATGGCAGGCATGCGGCTCGATCCCACCGACGCGATGGGACTGATGCTGATGTTCCTGGTGACCGGCGGGCTGCTCAACGCGGTGCAGACCACGATGTATGCGCTGGCCGCGCACGTCTATCCGACTGAGATCCGCAGCACCGGCGTCGGCACCGCGGTCGCGTTCGGCCGCATCGGCAACGTCCTGGCCGTGTACGTCGGCGGCTACGCGCTCGATCAGGGCGGGCCGCCCGGCTACTTCACCTGCTGGGCGATCCTGATGGGCCTGGTGTTCATCTCGCTCGCCATCGTGAAACGCCACGTGCCGCGCACGTCGAGTGCCGGCGAAGGAGCCTCGGTCGCGGCACCGGCGTCGCACTGAGCGAGTTGTCGCCAGGCGGTCTTGTTACCCCGCCCGGCAGTGATCTTTCGCAGGGGGCGGGCCGTCGGACCTGCCGGACCAGGCTTTCGTAGGGGCGGGTCTTCAGACCCGCCCGACAAGTAGAGGAGCAACGAGTCGATGAGTCAGCAGAATTTGGAACAGGTACTTCAGAAGGCCGGCAACGTCGTCGAGATGCTGCGGAACTCGCAGATTGGCGCCTACGTGTATCCCGTGGTGCCGACCGAGTACGGCAACTGGCGTGACGAGCAGAAAGCGTGGCGCGATTCCGCCGTGCTCTTCGACCAGTCGCACCACATGGCGGAGCTCCTCGTCACCGGTCCCGACGCGATGAAGATGCTGTCGTACCTGGCGTCGAACACCTTCAAGGGCTACACGCCGAACAAGGCCAAGCAGTTCGCGCCGTGCAGCTACGACGGCTACGTGATCGGCGACGTGATCATGTTCTACCACGCCGAAAACGAGTTCAACCTCGTGGGCCGCGCGCCGACCGTGAACTGGGTGCAGTTCCACGCGGAGACCGGCGGGTTCAACGTGCAGGTGCGCCGCGACGACCGCTCGGCGTCCAACCCGAAAGGTGCGGCTGTCGTGCGCCAGCACTATCGCTACCAGGTGCAGGGGCCGAACGCGTGGAAGCTGCTCGAAAAGCTGAACGGCGGGCCGATTCCTGACATCAAGTTCTTCAACATGGACTCCATCACCATCGGGGGCCAGAAGGTCCGTGCGCTCCGGCACGGTATGGCTGGCGCGCCCGGGCTCGAGATCTGGGGCCCGTATGCCGAGCGTGAGAAGGTGAAGGACGTCATCCTCGCGGCGGGCGAGGAGTTCGGGCTGGTGCAGGTGGGCGCCCGTGCCTACGCGACCAACACGCTCGAGTCGGGCTGGATTCCCTCGCCGCTGCCGGCCGTCTACACCGGCGAGAAGATGAAGAAGTACCGCGAGTGGCTGCCGGCGAGCGGCTACGAGGCGACCTGCTCGATTGCCGGCAGCTACGTGTCGAGCAACATCGAGGACTACTACTCCACCCCGTACGAGCTCGGCTACGGCATCATGGTGAAGTTCGACCACGACTTCATCGGCCGCGAAGCGCTCGAGAAGAAGAGCAAGGAGCCGCAGCGCAAGAAGGTTACCTTCGCGTGGAACGCCGAGGATGTGGCCAAGGTGATGACGTCGGTGCTCGCCAAGGGCGACCACTACAAGTACATCGAGCTGCCGCTCTCCAACTACGGCTCGTCGTCCTTCGACGCGATCGTGAAAGGCGGCAAGACGGTGGGCCTGTCGATGTTCAGCGGCATCAGCTACAACGAGCGGTCGATGCTGTCGCTCGGCGTGGTCGATCCCGACATCAACATCGGCGAGGAGTTGACGCTGGTGTGGGGTGAAGAGAACGGGGGCACCCGGAAGCCCACCGTCGAACGCCACAAGCAGACCGAAATCCGCGTCACGGTCAGCCCCGTGCCCTACGCCGAGGTCGCGCGGACGACGTATCGGCCCAAGTAGGGTCGGCGCTGCGCGCCTCTACGGCGGGTACGGCGGGTAGGGAGTTACGGGCCCGGGTGGAAACACCCGGGTCTTTCTTTTTCGCCCCACCTGCCCACCTGCCCACCTGCCCACCTGCCTACCTGCCTACCTGCCCATCGGCCCGGTTCGGTGGCGGCTCGATGTGGATCACCACGTCGGCGAGCTGGGGGAAGCGCGCCATCAGCAGGTCCTTCACGACGTGGGACGCGGCATGCGCGCGACGCAGTGCCATTTCGCCGTCGAGCCACAGGTGCAGATCGAGGAACGCGTAGTCGGCCGACCCGCGAGTACGGATCTTCTCGCACCCGAGCACCTCGGGCACGGTGGCCACGACGGCGCGCACCTCCGATTCGGCGATGACGGTCGAATCGCTCAGAATCCGCGACGCCTCCTTCGCGATCTCCCAGCAGGCATGGCCGATGAACGCCGCCACGAGCAACGCGGCCAGCGGGTCCAGCAGCGGGAAGCCCCACCACACCCCGAGCAGCGCGCCGATGACCGCGCCCGTGGTCAGCACGTCGCTGCGCGTGTGCTTGGCGTCGGCCAGCAGCACTTCGCTCTTGAGCCGCACGCCGGCGCGGCGCTCGTAGGTGACCACGAACAGGTTGATCACCAGCGTCGCTACCATCAGGCCGATGCCTTCCGGGAAGACCTTTGGCGTACCGCCATGCAGGAAGCGGTCCCAGGCCGCCGACAGCACCTCCACCAGCACGAGGATCAGGAAGACGAGAATCCCGACCGACGCCATCGTTTCGTACTTGCGATGGCCGTACGGGTGGTCGGCATCGGGCGGGCGGCGGGCCACCGACACGCCCACGAGCGCCACGACGTTCGAGGCCGAATCGGTGAGCGAGTGGAAGCCGTCGGAGAGGATGGAGACCGCCCCGGTGTACGTGCCAAGGCCGATCTTGGCGATCGCGACAACGAGGTTGAGGACGAGAACCTGGTTGAGAACGCGGACGACCTGCGTGTAGCGGTCCGGCGCGGTGCCGGCCGCCGGGGTCAGAACACCCGCGCGGTCGGAATCGGCCACCAGCGCAGCTGCACGCGGCCGATGATGTATTTCTTCGGCACCATGCCCCAATGGCGGCTGTCGGAGCTGTTGTTGCGATGGTCGCCCATCACGAAGTAATAGCCGTCGGGGATGACGGTGGGCCCGAAGTCGTCGTGGCTGCGATACTCCGGCGGCACGAAGTCGTCGGACATCGGCACGTCGTTCACGTATACCCGGCCGTCCATGATCCGCACCTGGTCGCCCTCTTCGGCGATGACGCGCTTCACGAACGACTTGTCCGGGTTGACGGGGTAGTAGAGCATCACGATGTCGCCGCGCCGCGGCGAGCTCAGGCGGTAGATCAGCTTGTTGACGATCAGCCGGTCCTGGTCTTCGAGCGTCGGAGCCATGCTCAGGCCCTCCACGCGCGCCACCTGGAAGCCGAACGTGACGATGAGCGTCGCGTAGACGGCCGCCGACGCCAGCGTCTTGAACCACGCCACCAGCTCGTCCCGCCACACCGACAGGCGGTGCTGGACGACGACGATGGTCCGCCCCTCGGGCTCGGAGAGCACCGGCCCCGGGCCGGGGAAGGTCAGAGCTTCAGATACTCCCTCAACCGCTTGGTCTGCGACCGGCTGACCGGGATCTCCGTGCTCTTGGCGTCCTTCATCCGGAGGATATAGTTCCTGCTGAACCAAGGGACGATCTCCTTGATCTTGTTGATGTTGACCAGGTGCGAGCGATGGACCCGCCAGAACGTCTCCGGGTCAAGGCGCGCCTGCAGGTCGTCCAGCGTCCGGTAGTTGGACGTGCCCGCCACCTGCCCTGTCACTATGGTAATCGACTCGTCGGCCAGGGAGGCGAAGATGATCTCGTCGGCCTGGACCAGCCAAAACCGCTCGCCCGTCTTTACCGCCACCTGCTCACGCCGGCTCTGACGGCTGGCCATGATTTTGACGATCTGCTCCACCTGCTCGTTCAGGAGGCGGGGTTCGCCTTCCTGGCGGGCGGCGCCCAGCCGACGGCGCACCCGGGCCAGCGCCTGCTGCAGGCGGGCGGCGTCCACGGGTTTCAGCAGGTAATCCACGGCGTTGACGTCAAAAGCCTCCAAGGCGTGCTGGTCGTAGGCGGTCACGAAGACGACCGCCGGTGCGTCATCGGCCCGCTCCAGGAGCCGGCGGGCCACTTCGAACCCGGTCAGGCCGGGCATCTGGATGTCCAGGAAGACGACGTCCGGGTCCAGCTCGTCCGACGCCACCAGCGCCTCCGGCCCATTGCTCGCCTGGCCGACGATCTCGATGTCCTCAGTCTGGTTGAGCTGGAAGCACAGCTCTTCACGCGCGAGCCGTTCGTCGTCCACGACCAGCACCCGCAGGCTGCCGCCGAAGGGGGTGGCGCCGCTCATGCCGTGATTCGCGCCTCGGTCTGCAGCTCCGGCACCTCGATCCGGGCCCGCGTCCCCTTGCCCGGCTCGCTGAAGAGCGACAGCTGGTACGCGGCGCCGTAAATCACGTGCAGGCGTTCGCGGACGTTGGCCAGGCCGATGCCGCTCGACATCGGCTGATCGAGGCGGTCGAGCACGAACCCCATGCCATCGTCCTCCACCTCGATGACCGCGCGGCCGTGCTCGCTGTGGCTGCGAATCGTGAGCGCTCCCGGGCCCACCTTGCGCGCCAGCCCGTGCTTGATCGCGTTCTCGACCAGCGGCTGCAGGATCATGCTCGGCACCACGATGTCGAGCGTGTCGGGGCTGATGTCCTTGCGCACGCGCAGCGACGGCCCGAAGCGCACCACCTCGATCGCGAGGTACTCGTCGATCGACTCGATCTCCTCGCGCAGGGTCACGAAGTGCTCGTGGCTCTTCATCAGCCGCCGCAGCAGCACCGACAACTTCTGGATCAGCATCCGCGCGGTGTCGGGCTGCGTCCGGATGAGGGAGGAGATCGAGGTGAGCGTGTTGAAGAGGAAGTGGGGGTTGATCTGGCTTTTGAGCGCCTCGATCTTGGCCGCCATGAGCAGCGTTTCCTGTTCCTGCAGGCGGTGCTCGATGCGCGCGCTGTTCCAGATCTTGATCGGCGTCGCCACGGCCAGCACCGTGGCCAGCACGACCAGCACGGTCATGCCAATCGAGGGCGAGCCGAGATAGAACAGGCGGTGCGCCCCGAAGCGGGCACCGAGCGCCTGGCGCAAGAGCTCGAGCGCGACGGCGGCGAGCAGCAGCACCAGCGGCCAGTTGGTCTCGAGGCGCCGCACCATCTTCCATACATGTTTCGGCAGGTCCACGAACACGAAGGGGCTGAACTGCCAGATCACCTCTTTCGGGCACGCCTCGCGCAGGCCGCCCCCCGCAAACCCGCAGCCGACGGCAAACGGAATGGCCGCGAACTCGCCGGCCATCAGCGCGGGTACACCGACCAGGAAGCCAACGAGGGCGCCGGTGTAGGGGCCGGCGATCAGGCCCGCCAGAAATGCGCCCTCCAGCGTCAGGTCGGCGGCGTTGTAGTTGAGGAGCATGCGGAACGCCACGCCCGCCATCAGCGGCACGGCGATCGCCAGCGTGAACACCAGACGGTCGAGCCAGCCGCGCCGCTCGAAAATGAGGATGTGCCGGAACCGCCGGTAGCGGGCGAGCATGGTGGCCAGCACTGCCATGACGGCCAGCTTGACGATGAGCGTCGTGAGGAGGAACTGGTCCGCGGAGAGGAAGCGCGGCTCCTGGAACACGGGGTTATCTTAAGGCTCTCGGCTCCCGACTCCCGGCTCTTGGAGAGCAAAAACGCTCCAAAGGCTTGAAAGCGCAGGAGCTTATCTCTCGATGGTATGATTTGGCGATGATTGGACCCCTGCTGAAGGGCTTCTCCCTCACGTTCAAGCACCTCTTCAAGAAGAAGGTCACCGTCAACTATCCGTATGAGAAGGTACCAGTCTTCCCGAAATACCGGGGAAAACAGGTGCTGATGCGGGACGAGAACGGCCTCGAGAAGTGCGTGGCGTGCGGTCTGTGCTCGGTGGCGTGCCCGGCCGACGCCATCTACCTCGAAGCGGCCGAAAACGACGGTTCGGTGATGGCGGGTCCCCGCTACGCCAAGATCTACCAAATCCACAAAACCCGGTGCATCTTCTGCGGCATGTGCGAAGAGGCCTGCCCGGTGTCCGCCATCTTCATGGGCAAGGACTACGAGCTGGCCGTCTACAGCAAAGATGACTTCGTCTGGGACAAGACCGACCTCCTCGTCGCGCCCCAAGCTCCGGCGCAGACGCCGGCGGCAGCCGGATCCCGCTGAACTGGTGCCGAGTTTTGTTGTTGCGCCGTGGCAGCAGGGGTATAGTGCCCCGCGGCCCGAGCACCCCACGGTGTCCCGGTCCGGGACACTAGCCTGAGGAGTCAGCATGGCGCTGTTCGAGCGTGAGGACCAGGATTACGGGGCAGA
>Ga0070675_100000241_pt1 | contig 35442 bp, 37 predicted proteins | sample KBSM43metaG_FD_65343 | JGI IMG/M metagenome (GOLD analysis project Ga0070675, IMG submission 65343) | Miscanthus rhizosphere microbial communities from Kellogg Biological Station, Michigan, USA - KBS M4-3 metaG | ecosystem: Host-associated > Plants > Roots > Rhizosphere > Soil ... | reverse complement strand
CTCCCCTTCATGAACATGAGCGGCGAGCCCGAGCAGGAATATTTCAGCGACGGCATCAGCGAGGACATTACAACGGACCTGTCCAAGATTTCCGCGCTCGAAGTGGTCGCCCGCAACACCGCGTTTAACTTCAAGGGCCAAAACCTGGACGTGAAGGAGGTCGCGGAGCAGCTCAGCGTCAGCCATGTGCTGGAAGGCAGCGTGCGCAAGGCGGGCAATCGTATCCGGATCAATGCCCAGCTGATCGACGGTTCGACCGGCAAGCATCTGTGGGCCGATCGCTTCGATCGGGACCTCACCGACATTTTCGAGATCCAGGACGAGATATCGAAGGCGATTGTCGATGCGCTGAAGGTGAAGCTGCTGCCCGCGGAAAGAAAGGCCATCGAGAAGCGCGGAACTTCAAACGTCGAAGCCTATAATCTGTACCTGATGGCGCGGCAGCAATGGATCGGCGGTGCGCTAGGCAAGTCTTCACGCGAGGAGGCCATTGTCCGGCTTTGCAAGCAGGCGACGCAGCTTGACCCGGATTATGCGCAGGCCTGGGCGCTAATGGCGCTAGCACAGCTTGAACTTCGCTATAGCCATGGGCGCGACGTGGACTCCGTTCCAGCAGCGGACCGGGCGCTCGAGATCAATCCCGGGCTGGCCGAGGGGCACTGCGTCAGGGCGCGATACCTGGAGGAAATGGGTCGTGCCGAGGATGCCGAGAAGCAAATCCGAATGGCGATCAAGCTCGACCCCGACTCCTGGGAGGTAAATCGCGAAGCAGCGCGAATGTCCTACCGCCACGGCGACATTCGCGAAGCGATTCCTTTTTTCGAAAAGGCGACGTCCTTGATGGATTTCGACTGGAATAGCTCAATGATGCTGGTGCCGTGCTATTCTGCCACTGGCGATGACGAAAAGATGCGCAAGTCGGCGCGCACGGCTGTCGAAAGAGCTGAACGAGCGATTGCGCAGGACCCAACGAACGGTACGGCTCTAGGAGGCGGCGCATATTGCCTTGCCATGGCTGGAGACGAAGACAGGGCGCGCGATTGGATCCGCCGGGCGCTGCTGCTCGATCCTGACAACGTCACCATGCGCTACAACGTCGCCTGTACGCTCGCCCTCAAACTCGGCGACGCCGACGAGGCCATCGACGCCTTGAGACCCTATTTCGAGTCAGCGACCGGCGCTTCGCAGATCGCGCATGCCGAGGCCGATCCCGATCTCAACACGGTGCGAGACAATCCGACCTTCAAGGAAATGCTTTCCGCGGCGAAGCAACGGATCGGGATGGCCTAGCCTAACCGTCGATCGACTTTTCCTGATAGCGCGACTGGATAAAGCGGCCCTGCGTTTCGAACGCGGCCATGTCGGCCTTGGCCAGCTTCTCGGAAATCTCGGTCAGCGCCTGCCGGCCGGCGGCCAGCGCTTCGACCAGTCGCTGGTCGACCGTCACATCTTCTCCATCAGCCTGGCCGCGGTAGGCGGCTGGGACGTGGACGTAGCGATCGATCAGATTGGGCAGATGCACCGACATCAGCCGCCGAGCGTCTTGCGCATTGGGGTCGAGGTCGGGGATTCGTTCAAGCGTCTCGCGCAGGGCCGGCAGCTGCGCCGAAAGCAGATCCAGCTCGGCCTGGGCCGGCGCCGGCAAGGCGCGACGAGCGCGGAACAGGTAGCTATCGAAACGGGCGACCATCTGCCCATTGGGAAGATCGGGCGTAACATTCGGAGCGGCGATTTCGCGACCGCCTGAAAAGACCAACAGCGCGCCGACGCCGACCGCCAAACCGACAGCGGCAAGGAAACCGAACATTCCGATCGGCATGATCAGGCCGATGACAATCGTCGCAATGCTGATCAGCAGGACCGCGATCCCGATCCGTCCCAACGTCCGCCCCAGTCCGGCATTCAGCCGCTGCCGTTCGCGCCGGGCCGCGTCGCGGGCAGCCCCGCCACGCTCATCCATCGACCGCATGACGCGGTCGGCGCGGGCAATTGCCAACTCAGTCTTCTCAGAAGTCATTTCTGCTCAATAGGCGTGAACGGCGAAGTGGCATTTTCAAGCTTGCCCTGGGCCACGCCCTCCGCCCGGGCGATATAGCCCTTCGACTTTTCGACCTCGTTGCCGAGCGTATCGACCGTCTGCTTCATATTGGCCAGCGCGGCCAGCTTGAACTGGTCGATCTGGTCCATCGTGTCATAGATGTTCTGGAAAGCGCGCTGAAGCGTCTCCAGAGGGATGGTCGACGAGGCCGCCTGCTCGTGGATCGCGCCGGTCTGGGTGCGCAGCATCTCGCCGGTCGAATCGATCATTCCTGCGGTGGTCGTGTTAAGCGCCGTAATCTGTTGCAGCACCAGTTTCTGGTTGGTCATGGCCTGGGCGACCGTGACGGCCGTGCGAAGGGCCGAGACAGTCGTGGTCGAGGCCCGGTCGACTCCCTTCACCAGCTCGACATTGTTCTTTTTGACGAGGTCGAGCGCGAGATAGCCCTGAACGGTGACCGCCATCTGGGTCAGCAGGTCGGTGGTCCGCTGGCGCGTGTAGAACAGTGCGCTCTCCCGGATCGCCTTGGCCTTGGCCGGCTCGGTCGCATCAAGCTCGTTGGCCTTGTCCTCGAGCTGCTTATCGAGGCTCTTCGAGATGTGAATCATCTGCTCGAGCCGGTGCATCGTTTTCCACAGGCCGGCGCGCTCGGTGTCGATGGCGGCATTATCCATCAGCAATTCGTCCTTGCCGTTGGCGAGGCTGCCGAGGATCTTCGAGATGTGGGTCTGGGAACTGCGGTATTTGTCGAAGTAGCGGTCGACCCGATTGCCGAACGGAATGATCCCCAGAAACTTGCGGGTCTTGGTCGCTTCTTTGGGGTCGAGCTCTTCGACCGTTCGGCGGAGCTCGGTCAGGTCGGCGCCGATGCCAGTGTCCTTGTCAATCGCCTTGACCGGCCGGTCGAGGAAGCGGTTGGAGGCGCCAGCGGCCTCGGCGATCTCCTTGCGGCCCATGGCCGTCAGCTGGTCGACTTTCCTGCCGAATTCCGGGCTGTTGCTGTCGAGCGCAGCCAGCTCATCGACGAACTTGGCGACCTTCTGGTCGAGCTCGCTGGTCTCTTCGGTCTTCAGCGGGACCAAGCCGGAGGCTTCCTGCACGGCGAGCGGCTGAAGCGCCTCGGGCGGATCCAGCTTGATCTTGGTCGCGGTCTCGGTCGTGGCAGCCGTTGCCGATTGGGGGTCGCTGGCCATGGTCAATTCGTCCTTCTCTTCCCTGTTGCAGCAGAGGGTGGAACGCCCGCCCTCGCCGCGCAAGAGGATTGTCCACTGTATTATAGGGGTAAGACGCGCTGCTTCAAGCGTCCCGCATCTGGACGTGGTTAGTGAAGTGTCAACCACGCGTCGGAACGCTTCGCTTACCGTATCGGGACTAGAGCAGCCGAAACGCGTCCCGGACATGAGGAAAGAAAATGCTCGAGGCATTCAGGAAGCTCTGGAACGACGAGCGTGGCAACATGCTGGTGATTTCCGGCGTGGCGCTGCCGCTGCTGATCGGTGCGGCCGGCCTTGCCACCGACACCATCCAGTGGGCGGTATGGAAGCGCGAGTTGCAGCGCGCCGCCGATTCCGCCGCCATCGCAGGCGTTTATGACCGCGTCCAGTCGGCGGGTGCGACCACCAATACCGAGAACGCAATCGCTCGCGACCTTGAGATCAACTACCATGTCGGTTTCGACCTGGTCGATGACTATCCGCAGATTAGCTATCCGGCCGACAGCGGGGACGAGAAGCAGAAGGTCAAGGTTGACCTGGCCGTCCAGCGCAAGCTTGGCTTCAGCGGCATGTTCATGGCCAGCCCCCCGTTGATCAGGGCCTCGGCTACCGCCGCCACCGTGCCCGGCAGCGACAATTATTGCGTGGTCAGCCTGGAAGATACGACCAGGACCGGGATCGAAGGCTCAGGCAACGCCCACGTCGAATTCGACTGCGGGATGATCACCAACAGCGTTTCGACCAACGCTGCGACGGCCAAGGGCAGCTCGTATATCAAGGCAACGACGATCGCCGCTTCCGGCGGCATCCAGGAGTCGAGCAACTGGGACGTCGACAAGTACGACCCGTACACGCCGGCGCAGGACGATCCCTATGCCGACCTAGCGCCGGAATCGAGCGAAACGAACAAGTGCAGTAGCAATCCGCACACGGCGTTGTCTGGGGGGAATTCTCCAGGGCCGGACATTAGCGCGGGCAATGACACCTATTGTGTCCCGTCGATCACCGTCAATTCGAACAAGTATCTGACCCTCCGGGACGGACTGTTCATCGTCGATGGCGGCAATGTCACGATCCGTGGCCATTTGACGGTGATCAACGCGACCATCGTGCTGACCAACAAGAGCGGCGCGAGCAACGCGACCATCGGCACGTTCGATGCCAACGCCCAGGCAACCGTGTCCATGACCCCGCAAACTTCGGGCAAATGGGCGGGAATCGCTGTCTATCAGGATCGGCGCGCGATAACGGACACCGGCGCGATCGCCAGCGCCCCGAACAAGATCAATGGCGGAGCGTCCGGCAACATCAACGGCGTGCTCTATTTCCCGAAGCAGTCGCTGGCGTTCCTCGGTAATTCGTCAAACCAATATATCTGCACCCAGTTCGTGGTCCGCCGGATCATCTTCACCGGCACCAACGGGTCGCAGAACAAGTTCAACGACGATAGTTGCCCAGCGATCGGCGTCGATCCGATCGAAGGCGGCACCCGGGTGAGGTTGATCGCATGATGAAGCGCCAACCGAATCTCTGCCGCGACCAGCGCGGCGTCGCCACCATCGAGCTGGCGCTGTTCGCTCCGATCCTGGCGATGATGACGATCGGTGTCGTCGACATGGCCAATGCCTACGGTCGCAAGCTGGCGATCGAGCAGGCCGCCCAGCGGGCGATCGAAAAGGTGATGCAGACGACCGGCGTCAAAAGCGTCGCCGACACGATTGTCGATGAAGTCGCCGACCAGGCCAATATCGCCGAGGCGGACAAGGCGAGCAAGATTGCCGTCACCTACAGCCTTGAATGCGACGACGACGACCCTCAGACCAGCACTGACGCGGACGTATTCGACACTTTTGAGTGCGGTACCGGCACCGTCAAGGAAGCGCGTTATATCGAGGTCGAGATCAATGATGTCTACGAGCCGATGTTTCCGCTTCATTTCGGCGCTTACGACAGCGACAAGGGCGGTTATCCCGTCCGCGCGACCGCCGGGATGCGCACCAAATGAGGTTGCTTCGCACCCTTCGCCGCGATGAGCGTGGCGCCGCCGTCATTGAAACGGCATTTGCCCTGCCTGCGCTGATTATCATGGTGTGGGCTGTGGTTCAGCTCGGGCTGGTTTTCCGGGCGATGTCCGGCATCCAGCACGCGCTGGGCGAGGGAGCGCGCTTGGCTACGCTCTACCCGCAGCCAAGCGACGATGCGATTCACGATAAGATCGAGGATGTCGTCTACGGCATCGGTCCGGGCACCTTTACGATCGAGGAGCCGGTTCCGGGGACTGAAAATGGAAGCGCTTACCTGGACCTGGAGGTGAGCTACACGCAGGAAACCGACATGCTGTTCCTGCCCGGCCCGACGATTACCGTTTCCCGCTCCAAGCGGGTGTGGGTGGCCGAGGATTGATCAGGACGCCGGGGCCTTGGCCCTGGCGGCGAAAAAGGCGGCGATTGCCCCTTTGACCTCATCGGATTGAAGCCGTTCGGCGAAATGGCCGTTCTCCAGCTCCATCCGCTCGAGGATTTCCTCCGTATCTTCGCGCCGCAACAGCCGCTGCGTCTGGCGCAGCGCCTCTGGCGGCTTCGCCAGCAATGCCGCCACCAGCCCGGCCAGCGCGCCTTGCAAATGGCCTTTGGGAACGATGTGGCTGGCAAGGCCCATGTCGAATGCTTCCTCGGCGCCGAACGGCTCGCCCAGGAGCAGATGACGCGCCGCGCGGCGCCGGCCGGCAAGGCGCGGGAACAGTAGCGAACTGGCCGCTTCCGGCACCAGTCCCAGGTCCACGAACGGCATGACGCACCGACTGCCCTCCTCGGCGAGGACGAAATCGCAATGGAACAGCATGGTCGTGCCGATTCCGACCGCATTGCCATGGACCGCGGCAATGAGCGGCAACTGATTGCGGGCCAGGGCGCGAAGCAGGCGCCAGACCGGAATGTCTTCGCCGGAGCCGGGATCGGGCATCGCCCGGAGGAAATCGCCGAGGTCGTTGCCGGCGGTAAAGTCCTCGCCCTGGCCCTCCAGCGTAATCAGCCGGATGGCCGCATTTCCGGCGGCGCTCTCGATTGCGCCTGCGAGTGCCGCATACATGGCAACCGTAATGGCGTTCCGTCGTTCTGGTCTTGCCAGGACGATCGACAGGACGCCGTCGGGCCGCTGCTCGACCAGCACATGCGAGTCATTCGACATTGGCCGCTCCCATGTTCGAATCGGGTGACCTGTTTGAGCCTAGCCGCTAGGGGTAGGCAAATTTCCGGGAAGCCGTAGGGACCAAATCGATGAAATTCTTCGCCGACACTGCCGAAATCGCTGAAATCAGGGAATTGCAGGACACCGGGCTGCTCGACGGCGTCACCACCAACCCGTCGCTGGTCAAGAAATCGGGCCGGGATTTCCTGGAAGTGGTCAAGGAAATCGCCGGCGTGGTCAAAGGGCCCGTTTCGGCGGAAGTCGTCGCCACCGACTTTGACGGAATGATGCGCGAGGCGGAGGTGCTGAGGAAGCTGGCCGATAATATCGCGGTCAAGGTTCCGCTGACGATCGACGGCCTCAAGGCTTGCAAGTCGCTGAGCGGCGACGGGACGATGGTCAATGTTACCTTGTGCTTCTCGGCCAACCAGGCGCTGCTGGCAGCCAAGGCCGGCGCGGCGTTCATTTCGCCGTTCGTCGGCCGGCTTGACGATATCGGGCAGCCGGGGATCGAAATCATCTCCGACATCCGGATGATCTACGACAATTATGATTTTTCGACCGAAATCCTGGTCGCCAGCGTGCGCAATCCGATCCATGTCCTCGAGGCCGCCAAGATCGGGGCGGACGTGATGACCGCGCCGACGGCGGTGATTCGCCAGCTGTTCAAGCATCCGTTGACCGACGCCGGCATGGCGGCCTTCCTCAAGGACTGGGAAGCGACGGGCCAGAAAATCGGCTAAAATCCGCCTCGGATTGGGCGATTATTAACCCTGCTGCGATATGAATCGCGTCATGGCGGGGGTGATTCCATTCGAAGAGCGGGCGGTTGCCAGGCTGCGCGACCGGCTGGGCGCGGCGGAGAGCGCCAATGAAGACCTGATTGCCTTTGCTCGAGGCCATTCGGGCGCGACCGCGTCGATCCATGCCGCGGTGCTCGCACTGATCGAAGCCGATGGCCTGGAAGCCTTGTTCGACGTTGTTCGGCACGACTGGCCGCGCCTGCTCGGCCTGGATCATGCCGCGCTGGCGCTGGTCGCCGACGGGAAAGGATTCCGGGTCGAGGCCGATTATATCGGAACGGTCGAGCCCAGGATTGTCGATCGTGCGATCGGCCGGCTGGGGCCGGTCACGATGCGCACCGTTGACTGCGGTCATCCGCTCTTCGGATCGACCGCGAAGGATGTCAGGTCGGAGGCCCTGGTGGTGCTCTTGGCGGACGGTCCCTTGCCCTATGGCCTGTTGCTGCTCGGCCAGCATAATGCCGCCTGCTTCGACAATCGGCATGGCGCCGAATTGCTGGGATTCCTCGGGGCGAGTCTAAGCGCTATGCTGCGCCGGTGGCTGATGAACGGTTAGAGGGGGAAGGGCATCCTGCGCGCGCAATCGCGGCGCGTTGGGCCGACTATCTCGCCAATGACCGCCGCCGCAGCCCGCACACCGTTAGGGCCTATGTTGCCACCGCACACCGTCTGATCGAGTTTCTCGGCCGGTATCGTGGCGAAGAGATTGGCCGCTTCAGCTTGCTCAACCTCCACGCTACCGATTTGCGCGCCTTCCTCGCCGACCGCCGTGGCGCAGGTCTCGGCGCATCGTCGGCCGCGCGGGAAATGTCGGCCGTTCGAGCTTTCCTCACTTACGCCGCAGAAGTGCAGGGAAATGCCCCGCAATTGCCCCGGACGAGGGCTCCGAAGCGGCCTCGCACCCTGCCGCGCCCGGCGAGCCCGGATGACGCAATCGCGCTGGCGAAGGAGGCAGAACTGGCGGCGCCCAACGACTGGATCGGTGCGCGGGACCTGGCCATCCTGTTGCTGCTCTATGGAGCCGGGCTGCGCGTGGCGGAGGCGATGGGCCTGACCGCGAGGGTGCTGCCGCTTGGCCAGGCGATGCGGGTCACCGGCAAGCGGGGAAAGACCCGGATTGTCCCCATTGTGCCGGCGGTACGGCAGGCGATCGACGCCTATGTCGCGCTTTGCCCTTACCTGCTGGCTGGAGGGGTCCCATTGTTTGTGGGCGCCAAGGGAGGCCCGCTAAATGCCGACCTGGTCAGGCGGTCAGTGCGGACTGCGCGGACGAGGCTTGGCTTGCCCGACAGCCTGACGCCGCATGCGCTGAGGCACAGCTTCGCAACCCATCTGCTAGCTCGCGGAGCGGATCTCAGGTCGCTTCAGGAATTGCTGGGCCACGCCAGCCTGTCTTCGACCCAGATTTACACCGAAGTCGACGCCGCGCGATTGCTCGACGTCTATCGGCACGCCCACCCGCGGGCCTGACGCAAGCATGCCCTCCGTGCGGGAGCTTGAAATCAAAGGCTTGTCAGGTCTGGCTTGGAAGCATCTTCCCCGACCGGCATGTGGCGGTGAGTCCAGACGCGATAAATATAGCCAGCAATCAGCACGACCAGGACGGCGTTCGATGCCGGACCCAGGATCTTGTTGATGTCGGTGTAATTCTCGCCGAGCTTGTAGCCTGCACCAGCCAATAGCGCGGTCCAGGCACCGGTGCCGAGCGTCGAGGCAAGCATGAAGCGGCGAAAGCTCATCTTGAGCAGGCCGGCCGGAATCGACACGAGGCTGCGGACCGTGGGCACCAGACGTCCGACGAAGACGAAGAATGTGCCGTGTAGGTCGAACCAGCGTTCGGCGCGCTTCACCTCAACCCAGCTCATCGTGATCCAACGGCCCCAGCGGTGAATGATCGGCTCCAGCCGCAGGATGCCGAGCGCCCTGGCAGCCAAATACCAGAGGATATTGCCGAGCATCGCACCGGCGGTACCGGCGGCAACGACCAGGCCATAGTTGAGCTTGCCCTGACCCGCGGCCACGCCCGCGACCGACATGATCACTTCCGATGGGATCGGCGGAAACACCGTTTCCAGGAACATCAGGAATCCGACACCGAGATAGCCCGATTGCTCGATCAGGCGAACAATCCAGTCACTCATCGAGCGGCAACCTTCGCCTCGATGGCATCCCAGATGAGCGCGGGCGTGTCGCTGCCGTTGAACTGATCGATGGCGACGATGCCGGTCGGCGAGGTGACGTTGATTTCGGTCATCATCCCGCCAATGACGTCGATCCCCACAAACAGCAGGCCGCGGCGCTTGAGTTCGGGCCCGATCGCCGCGCAAATTTCCCGCTCACGGGGGGTTAGTTCGGTCTGCTCTGCAGTGCCGCCAGCGGCCAGGTTCGACCGGAATTCACCGGCCTTTGGCCGCCGATTAATTGCTCCGGCAACTTCTCCGTCGACCAGCACGATGCGCTTGTCGCCCTCCGTCACCGATGAAAGATAGGCCTGGGCGATAAACGGCTCCCTCCAGATCGAGCCGAACAGCTCGGCGAGGGCCGTCAAATTGGTGCCGTCCCGGCCAATGCGGAACACGCCCTCGCCGGCCTTGCCGTGCAGCGGCTTCACGACAATTTCACCGTGGCGAGCATGAAAATCGCGAATTTCCGCCAGGTTCCGGCTGATCATTGTCGGCGGCATGAATTCCGCAAAATCGAGCACGAACAGCTTTTCCGGCGCGTCGCGGACCGATCGCGGATCGTTCACCACCAGCGTGTCGCCGGCGATCCGTTCAAGCAAATAAGTGGCAGTGATGTATCCGATGTCGAACGGCGGATCCTGGCGCATCAGGACGACATCGACGTCCTTAGCGAGATCGAGGACCTGAAATTCGCCAGCCGTGAAATGATTGCCAGTGACCCGCTGCACGGTGACAGGCCGCGCCCGCGCCCGCACCCGGCCGTCCTCGTAACTGAGATCCTCCGCAAGATAGTGGAACTGGCGATGGCCGCGCTCCTGGGCCTTCAGCATCAGCGCGAACGTGGAATCGCCGGCAATGCCGATCGTTTCCAGCGGGTCCATTTGCACGGCGGCGGTAAGCGACACATCAAATTCCGTTCGGGCTGAGCTCGTCGAAGCCCTGTACTTGTTTTTCCGCAAGAAGGAAGGACGGCCCTTCGACGAGCCCAGGGCGAACGGCTGTTAGCCGATCCACACATTTGCCATGTGGCGCGGCAGTCGGCCGGGCACGATGAACAAGGCATCGATGCGGATGTCGTCGCCGTCGCGAGCATAGCGCGGCGCCAGCCGCTGGGCTGCGACTGCGACACGCCGCAGCCGGTATTCGTCGAGCGCCCAGGCCGCGGCATCGACCGTGCACCTTTGCTTGACCTCGACAAACGCCAGCGTCCGGCCGCGGCGGGCAACCAAGTCGACCTCGCCACCCGCGACCCGCACGCGCTTGGCAAGAATGTTCCAGCCATGCAGGCGTAGCCACCAGGCGGCGATAGTTTCCGCCTTGCGACCACGGTTCTCGGCAAGCTGGCGATTCAGCTGGATGCCCCAAGCTCGAGCGCTCGGGCATAAGCGCGCTTGCGAGGAACGCCGAGCGTGGCCGCGACGTCGGCGGCTGCGCGCGACGGGCTCATGGTGGCCAGCGCGGATCGTAACGCCTGGTCGAGTTCATCGTCGCTGGCCTCTTCCCGCTCGGGTGGAGGCGCGATGACAATCACGATCTCGCCCCTGGGAGGTGCGTCAGCATAGCGAATGGCCAACTCGGCCAACGTGCCGGTGACGGTTTCTTCATGGAGCTTGCTGATTTCACGGACCACGGCCGCTTCGCGTTCTCCCAGCCCGTCCCTGAAGGCTGCAAGGCTATCGCCAAGTCGCGGGCCGCTTTCGTATAGGACAAGCGTTGCGCGAACTGTTTTCACGTCGGCGATGGCGTCGGCCCTGGCCTTGGCCTTGGCCGGAAGGAAACCGAGAAACAAAAAGCGATCGGTAGGTAGGCCCGCGAGGGTCAGGGCGGCGATCGCGGCACTAGGGCCAGGAAGGGTGTGGATCGTGTGTCCCGATTTGCGGGCTGACCGAACCAGCTTGTAGCCGGGATCGGAGATAAGCGGCGTTCCCGCGTCGCTGACCAGCGCCACGGCCTTGGTGGCGAGATCGCCGAGAATGCGCTGGCGCAAACTCTCATCGCTATGGTCGTGATAGGCCGTCATGGGCGCCTTCGCCCCGATATGGGCAAGCAGCTTGGCAGTGACCCTTTTGTCTTCGGCCAATATGTGATCGGCGCGCCGTAATGTATCAGCGGCGCGCGAGGTCATGTCGCCTAGATTGCCGATTGGCGTCGCAACGATATAGAGTCCGGGCGGAAGCGGTTGGTCCATCGGGGTAAGGGCATGGCATTGAATTTGACTTCCCGGCAAGCACGGCGCGCATTCATGATCGGTGCGGGAGCAAGCATCCTGGTGCTGGCCGGCTGCCAGACAGCGCCCCGCGGCCCAGTTCAGCCCGCGGGCGTCGAGCCACCGCCGGTCCCTGCGGGTCAGGAGACCAACGAGGTCGCGGTGATTGTGCCGTTGACGGGTCCTGACGGCGGGGTCGGCACTTCGATCGCCAATGCCGCCAGGCTGGCGCTGCTCGACACCGGCGAACAGTCGATCCGGATCCAGGTTTATGACAGTGCACGGCCAGGCGGCGCGGCCGTGGCAACCCAGCAGGCGATCACGGACGGCAGCCGGCTAATCCTCGGCCCGCTGTTGGCGGAGGATGTGCGCGCGGCCGCTCCGGTGGCGCGCCGTGCCGGCATCCCGATCATCTCCTTTTCGAATGACGAAGGCGTCGCCGGCGACGGCGTCTACATCATGGGTTTCACCCCGGACCAATCGATCGACCGCGTGGTCTCCTTTGCGCGGACCAAGGGAGCCAATAGTTTTGGCGCGCTGGTTCCGACCGGGCTTTATGGTCAACGGGCGGCGCAGGCGCTGCTCGGCGCGGTACGGAAGTCCGGCGGAAGGGTGGCATCGATCGAGAGCTACGACCGGACAAAAGCCTCGATAGTGGCAGCCGCAGGCAGGCTTAATGCGAAGGGTCCGATCGACGCGGTTCTGATCGGGGATTCGACCCGAATGGCGGCTCTGGCCGGCCCGGCGATCAAGGCCGGTCCGCATCGGCTGGGAACCGAGCTTTGGGCCAGCGACCGCGCCATCGGCAAAACGGTTTCGCTGCGCGGCGCATGGTATGCCGCGGCGCCGGACACGCAGTTCGATCGGCTCGTCACCCGCTATCGAGCGCGTTACGGCAAGACGCCTTATCGACTCGCCAGCCTCGGCTACGACTCGGTCTTGCTGGCAGTGAGAAACGCGAAGAACTGGCCGATCGGCCGAGCTTTCCCGGCAAAGAGCCTTGTCGACAAGGAGGGGTTCGCGGGCGTCGATGGCAGCTTCCGCTTCGTCCATGAAGGCGTTGCCGAGCGACTGCTCGAGGTCCGCCAGGTGACAGCGGCGGGAACGACTGTGGTGTCGCCCGCCGGAACGGTCTTCTAGGCCGCGATCTCCGCCAGGATGGAATCCAGCAGCAGGCGGCCCGGCTCGGTCGTCCTGAGCCGTAAACCGTCCCGCTCCAATAAGCCGAGCTTCGACAGCCGTTCGACGGCCGCCTCATCGACCAAATGCTCGACCTCGAGGCGGTCCGACAGCGCGGCTGGATCAATCCCCTCGGCGAGCCTGAGGCCCATGACCAACGCCTCATGCGCCGCCTCTTCCCGGGTCAGCGGCGCTTCTTCGACAAGTCCGTGCCCGTTGCGCTCGATTGCTGACAGGAAATTCTCGGGCTTCCGATGGCGCACGGTGCGAATGCCGCCGCGCCGGCCATGGGCGCCAGGACCGACGCCCGCATAATCCTGGTAGCGCCAGTAAGCGAGGTTGTGGCGGCTCTCCGCTCCCGGCCGGGCGTGGTTGGAAATCTCATAGGCGGGGAGGCCAGCCTCGGCAGTGCGTGCCTGGGTCAGTTCGAATAAAGTGGCAGAGGCTTCGGAATCGAGCGGCTCAAACTCATGTTTTACGACCATCGTCGCGAAGCGCGTGCCCGGTTCGATGGTCAACTGGTAGAGCGAAAGATGCTCGGTGCCGAGGGACAGCGCACGGTCGAGCGAGGCAGACCAGCCGCGCTCCGTATCGCCGGGAAGCGCGTAAATCAGGTCGAAACTGACACGGCGCACAGCCGATTGGGCAGCGTTGAGCGCGCGCATGCCCTCATCTGCAGAATGGGCACGGCCAAGGAAGGCAAGCGCCGCGTCGTCGAAGCTCTGCAAGCCCAGGCTGATCCGGTTTACCCCGGCGCTGGCAATGTCGGCGAAGCGCGCCGCCTCGGAGCTGTTCGGATTGGCCTCCAGCGTGATTTCAAGATCGTCAGCCTGCGGCCAATGATTGCGCGCCGCGTCGATGACTACCTCGACCGTGGCCGGATCCATCAGCGACGGGGTCCCGCCACCGAAAAAAATCGAGCCCAGCTCATGCCCTGGGAGAAGCGCCGCTTCGTGGGCCAGATCGGCGAGCAGCGCTTTCTGCCAGTCATCCTGGTCGATCGAGGCGCGGACATGGCTGTTGAAGTCGCAATAGGGGCATTTGCTGACGCAAAATGGCCAATGGACGTAAAGCGCCAGCTTGCCGCCGTGCTTTGCCGTTCGAGCCCCGTTAAGCTCCGGATCGATAGCCAAGGTCGCCATGGTGCGCCGCGCTCTTACGGTCCTTATCCTCTCGTTGCCAGTCGCCGCGCTCGCGACGCCCCAGACCGTGGCCGAGGTACGGACCGATTTGCGCCCGCAGCCGCGCAGCGCGGCCCTGCTGCGGACGGCGATGATTACCGGCCATAACCAGGCGCGCCAACAATATGGCGTCGGGCCGCTTATTTGGGACGAAGGTCTGGCAAATGATGCCCGCGCCTACGCCCAGGTCCTGGCGCGCAACAACCGGTTCGAGCATGATCCGCAGCGCGGCCGCAATCCGAAACAGGGCGAGAATCTGTGGATGGGGACCCGCAGCGCCTACAGCTATGGCGAAATGATCGGCCATCTGGTCGGCGAGCGGCGCTACTATCGGTCCGGGCGTTTTCCGGACGTCAGCCGGACCGGCGACTGGTCGCAGGTCGGGCACTATACCCAGATCATCTGGCCGACCTCGCAGCGGGTCGGCTGCGCGACCGCATCAAACCGCGCCGACGATTATCTGGTGTGCCGCTACTGGCCTGCCGGCAACGTCGTCGGAACTATGCTTCGCTAAGCCTTAACCACGCCGTTTCAGGAGCTTGTTAACCAGGACCGGCGACAATCGCGCGATGAAGCGCGTGCTCGCCCTTGCTGTCCTGCTGGCTGCGGCCCCGGCTGCTGCGGCGACGCTGCCCAATCCCAATTGGCCGGCGCCGGCGGATCGCGGCGAGGCACTGCTGCGCAATAGCGTGCTGACCGCGCACAATCGCGCTCGTGCCCAATTCGGTGTCCCGGCCGTCAGTTGGAACCAGGAACTGGCGGCCGGGGCGCTGGCCCACGCCCAATATATGGCGGCGACAGGCGTTTATGGACATGACCAGACGCCGGGCCGGCGCAGGAAATCTGGCGAAAATCTGTGGCGCGGCCAGCGCGGCCTGTTTTCCTATGACGTGATGATCGGCGTGATGGTTGACGAAGCCCGTCATTTTCGGCCTGGCGCTTTCCCCGACAATAGCGTCAACGGCGACTGGCATGCGGTCGCGCACTACACGCAGATCGTCTGGCCGACGACGACCGAAGTCGGCTGCGCGCTCGCGTCGAGCGCAACCACCGATTATTTCGTTTGCCGCTACGCCCCGACCGGCAACAAGGACGGTTTTTACCTGTCAGCCAACCGCGGCGATCCGCTGGCTGCGCTTTCTGCCGGCACCAAGCTAGCCGAGGGCGGCAACTAGCTTCTTGAACGCCTCGGCACGGTGGCTGATGGCGTGCTTTTCCTCAGGATCGAACTCGGCGAAGGTGCGCTCGTGCCCGTTCGGTACGAACATCGGATCATATCCGAAGCCGCGGTCGCCGCGCGGCGGCCAGACCAACGTGCCATAGACCCGGCCTTCGAAGCTCTCCGCCTGGCCATTGTCGGGCCAGGCCACCGAAAGCGCGCAGACGAAGTGGGCGTCGTGCCCGGCTTCTTCTCCCGCGGCCTCGACCTCACGCCACACGCGTTCCATCGCCCGGTTGAAGTCGCGGTTGCCGTTCTCGTCCTCGGCCCAGCGGGCGGAGAAAATGCCGGGCAGGCCATGGAGCGCATCGACTGCAATGCCGCTGTCGTCGGCTAGCGCCGGCAGGCCACTTAGATCCGCCGCCTCGCGCGCCTTCAACTCGGCATTGTCGATGAAATTATTGCCGATCTCCTCTGGCTCGGGGAGGCCGAGCTCGGCGGCGCCGACGCAATCGATGCCATGCGGAGCGAGCAGCTCCTGGATTTCACGGAGTTTGCCGGCATTGTGGGTCGCGATAACCAGCTTGGGACCGATCGCTTTCATTTGCCCACCGCCTTCAGTTGAGCCTTGAAGATTTCATCGCAACCGACCCGCGACAAGCGAAGGAGGCGTAACAATCCTTCCTCGTCAAAGGTTGCGCCTTCCGCTGTCAACTGCGCTTCGACGATGGCGCCGTCACCGGTCAGGACGAAATTGCCGTCCGAATGAGCCGAGCTGTCCTCGATATAGTCGAGGTCGAGGACCGGCGTGCCTTCGTAGATTCCGCAGCTGACCGCGGCGACCTGGGTGCGGATCGGGTCTTCGGCCAGAGTTCCCGCGGCCAGCAGCTTGTCGATCGCGATGCGGAGGGCGACCCAGGCGCCGGAGATGGAGGCAGTGCGCGTGCCGCCGTCGGCCTGGATTACATCACAGTCGACGATCACCTGCCGCTCGCCGAGCTTGGGCAAGTCGACAACGGCACGGAGCGAACGACCGATCAGCCGCTGGATTTCCTGGGTACGGCCCGACTGCTTGCCCTTGGCCGCCTCGCGGTTGCCGCGCGTATGGGTGGCGCGGGGCAGCATGCCATATTCGGCAGTCACCCAGCCCTGGCCCTTTCCCCGCAGGAACGGCGGCACCCGGTCCTCGACCGAAGCAGTGACCAGCACCCGCGTATCGCCGAAACTGACCAGGCAGCTCCCTTCGGCATGCCGGGTAAAGCCGGGCTCGAACGTCAATGCGCGCATCTGGTCGGGGGCGCGGCCGCTGGGGCGCATGCAAATCTCCTGATAATGGTTGAAAGGCCCCTAGCCTCACCATCGTTGGCTTTCAAATGGCTTCGCCCTACATCCCCGCCATGAACGAGCCGATCGGCGATCTGACCAACCGCATGCGGGACATCTTCCGGCTGGTGGTCGAGGCTTATCTCGACCGCGGCCAGCCGATCGGGTCAAAGGCGCTGGCAGGCGCCGCCAGCCTGTCGCCCGCGTCGATCCGCGGGGTGATGCAGGAGCTGGAAGAGCGCGGGCTCCTGACTCACCCGCACACCTCGGCTGGGCGGATCCCGACCGAGACAGGACTCCGCCTGTTCGTTGACGGAATCATGCACAGCGCCCTGCCGCCGGCCCGCGAACGCGCGGCGATCGAGGCGCAATTGAAGGACCGGTCTATCGAGGAGGCGCTGGAGGCAGCAACCGCAACCCTGTCCGGCCTGTCGGCCTGCGCCGGCGTCGTGCTGGCGCCGAAGTCCGAACTGCGCCTGCGACAGTTGAGTTTCGTGCCGCTCGCGGCCGATCGGGCGTTGGCGGTGCTGGTCGGCAGCGACGGCAGCGTCGAGAATCGCGTCGTGCCGCTGGCCGGAGGAACCAGCGCCCTGGCGCTCGCCGAAGTCGCCAATTTCGTCAATGCGCGCCTCAGCGGAATGACCCTGGCGGAGGCCGAGGCCCGCTTGCGCGCCGAAATCACCGAGCGGCGCGAGGCTATCGATGCCGTCGCCGCTGAGCTAGTCGCAAAGGGGCTGGCCGACTGGAGCGAGGATCATGCCCAGCGGCCGGTGCTGATTGTCCGCGGGCAGGCAAACCTGATCGACGATGGCGCCGCCGCCGATCTCGAACGCGTTCGAAGGCTGCTCGATGAGCTGGAGGACCGGCAGGAAATCGCCCGGCTGCTGGAAGGCGCGCGCGAAGGGCAGGGGTGCCGAATCTACATCGGCAGCGAGAACCGGATGTTCGCGCTTTCGGGCTCCAGCGTTATTGCTGCGCCTTATCATGGGAGCGAAGGCCAGGTGGTCGGCGTTGTCGGGGTTATCGGACCGACGCGATTGAACTATGCGCGAGTCGTTCCCATGGTGGATTTCACGGCGCAAGCCCTCACGAGATATATGAGATGATGGACAAGAAAGACCTGCACCAGGAAGCCGACGAAATCCGCGAGGAGACCGCCGCCGACGCGCCGGAGCTCGCAGAGCACGACCGCGTGGCGGAGCTTGAGAAGCTGCTCGAGGAAGCCAATGCCAAGGTGCTTTACGCGCATGCCGAGACGCAGAATGTCCGGCGACGGCTGGAATCGGAAAAGCAGCAGGCCTCGGCCTATGCCGCAACAGGGTTCGCTCGCGATATGCTGGCGGTGCGCGACCATCTCGACCGGGCGCTGAGCCATGTGCCGGAAGCGGCGCGTGAAGACGAAAAGTCCAAGAGCTTCGTCGACGGGATTGAAGCGACGCTGCGCGAGTTGGACGCCGTGTTCGCGCGACAGGGCATTGTCCGCGTCGAAGCGGTCGGCCAGCCGCTCGACCCACACAAACACCAGGCGATGATCGAAATTGCCACCGACAAGGCCGAACCAGGCACGATCGTCGAGGAAATGCAGTCGGGCTATATGCTCAAGGACCGGCTACTTCGGCCCGCGTTGGTCGCCGTCGCCAAGGAGGGCTAGTCATCGTCCGCTTTTGATCGAAAGCGGGCATTGGCTGTCGAAGAACCACCGGCGCGACTAGCCAATTCCAGGGCGGCAATTCAATTGCATGTGGAAGGTGGCACCAAGGTCTTCGCCCGCCGACGCCCACAGCCGTCCGCCATGCTCTTCGATGATGCTTCGGGACAGCGATAGTCCCAAGCCCGTTCCGGTCGCCTTGGTGGTGAAGAACGGTTCAAAGATCTGGGCCATTTTTTCGAGTGAGATGCCGGTTCCGGAATCGCTCACATCGAGCTGCGCCTTCTGTCCATCCATCAAGACGGAGCGGATGGCGAGGAGCCGCTGTCGCCCGCGCGTCGCGACCATGGATTCGATCGCATTGGTCAGCAGGTTGATGAGGACCCGCTGGATCTGAACCCTGTTAGCCAGAATTGGAGGCAAGCCTTCATCCAATGAGAGTTGGAGTGAGACCTTCCGCGCGGCCAACTCCCTATCCATGAGCGACGCCGTCTCGCGCACCAAGTCGTTGAGGCTGAACTCGCTCACGGGCCCTGATCCCTGGGCGAATGTCGCCCGGATACTCTTGATGATATCGAAGGTCCGCTCGCCGGAATCGATTGTTTCGCGGAGCGACTGAATTGCCCTTGCCGTATCCGGCTCTGAGCGTGTGAGCCACCTCAGCGCGGCGGAGGCACTGAGCTTGACCGCGGTGAGCGGCTGCCCGACTTCATGGGCAATGGCGGCCGCCACCGCGTCCATCGACATCAGGCGAGCATCCCGTTCCCGATCCCTCGCCGCCGTGGACAAGGCCAGCCGCGCATAAAGGCGATTGGATTCGGCAATGAGCGCCAGCATGACGAAGAGATTCGACGCCAACATGATGACGAACAGGCCATACCAGCCGAGCGTGAATCGGGCGTGCAACGGCAGGTTCAGGAGCGACTGGAACAGCCAGCCGGACAGGGCGACCAAAAGCCACATATCGAGCACCGATTTGTCCTGCCGGAACAGCATGACCATGGCGGCGATCGAGAGTGCGATCGTCGTCGAATTGAAGACTAGCAGATTGGTGTGAATTCCCTCGCGCTGATTGAGGAACAAGGGTGGGAGCAGGTCATGCCCGAGGGTTGTCAGAAGCGTCACCAGGGCCGCGAGCGCGATTGCAACGATGAGGCCCAAGCCGACCATCGGTGGAGGCCGCTCCGCGTCCGGCTGAACCTGTGAATCCGCCCGTTTGAGCCAGGCATAGAGGATGACCGCAGCTGGAAACGCCAGGCGCCGAAAGATTGCGAGCCACGCGGTCGTATTGACCTTGGCTCCCAGCAATCCCTTGTCGCTGAAGGCCCCTGGAAAGCTGAGAGCGTGGGGAACCAGGAGCAGAGCGGCAAAGATATAGCCCGACGCCAAAATAGTGAGCGCGCGAGACCGGAAAACGGCGGCCTGAGCGTAGAGCAAGGTGCCGATGATCAGCTCTCCGGCGAACATGACGGCGTTGATCGTCGGAACGAAGGCATCGACCGAACCGAGTTGAATGTTGCGGATGGGAAGGATGACCATGACGGCGGCAAACAGCAGCCCAACAATGGCGACGCCGAACCGGATTTCCTGCCGGTTCGGCGGTGTATCGAACAGCCCCAGGTAGTCCCGCGCCACTACTTCTCCCAGCAGCCAATTCGCACAAGCTAATGCGCTTCGTTGCTTAAACCTAGAGCGCCGATGCTGCTAGAAGGCGTAGCCGATGGAAGCGCCGAAACGGCGCGGCTCGGCCGGCCGCTGCAGAACGCCAGTCGTCGGGAAGGTCACCAACGTCCCGTAGTAATGGGCATCGGTCAGATTTAGGACCCAGAACCGGATCGACGGCCCGCGTCGAACTGGCCGCCATTCCGCCGAAAGGTCGACGGTCGTATAGGCGTCCTGACGAACGACATTGTCGACTTCCGAGAAATAGCCGGAATTGTGGGCCATGTTTCCGCTCAGCAGCAGCGTTCCCGACCGTCCCAGGGAAAGCCGGTGATTGGCCCCCAAATGGGCCGTGAATTTAGGCGCGAAGGGCAGCCGGTTGCCGGTAACATCGCACTGCACAGGCAGATAGGGCGATGCCGCATCCTGGCTGTATTCCGTACATGTTGCGTTGGAGAAGCGGTTGAACCGAGCCTTCAGCCACTGCGCACCGAGCGTCACGTTCGTGCGATCGCCTAGCCGTGCACCGAGCTGCACGTCGAGCCCGTAGATGTCGGCGGAAGCGGCATTGGTCGTTACCGAACCGATAGGCGTGAACGCCGAAAGTTGGAGGTCGGAATAGTCATAGTAGAAAATGGCTGCGTCGGCCTTCAAGCGGCCCGATCCATCGACATATTTGAAACCAGCCTCATAATCGTCGAGCGTTTCCGGCCCGAACGACGGGACCTGCGGCGTCTGCAGGTTCCAGCCACCGCTCTGAAAACCGCGGCTGACCGAAGCGAAGCCCATCAGCGCGTCTGAAAAATCATGGTCGACGGACGCGCGCCAGGTCAGGGCGCGGAAGGTGTCGCTCTGCTTTAGCGGCTCTTCCGCCGGCAGCGGCAGGCCAGGGATGGGGCGAACGAAAGGCGGATTGTCGAACAATCGCTCACCAAACGCTTCAACCGATCTTTTCTCGATCGTGTATCGGAGGCCGCCGGTCAGCCGTGTTGCCTCCCCGATTGGCAAGGTGGCCTGGGCGTAGGCGGCGTAGGAGGACATTCTTCCGATGTCGGACAGTGTCTGAAAAATCCGGCCACCCAGCATGTCCGAATAGCTTCCGCCGTAGCGGAATATGGTGGGGTCGTATCTCTCCTGAAGGTGGATGTAATAAAGGCCGGCCACCCAGCGCAGGCGGGCTTCGTCGGGTGACTGAAGCTGGAATTCCTGGCTAAATTGCTTTTGTTCGGTGTCTGGCGCGGCGAACAGCAGCAGCTGCGGACCGACATCCAGGTCGGCGTGATAGCGTGCGTGCATCAGGCGCAGGGCGGTAAGGCTCATGAAATTGACCCCGCCGATTGCGGCCTCGGCCTTGAGCGACCCTCCGCCATATTTGAAGTGCATGCGGTTCGACCCGTCATGGTCGCTGTCGCGCAAGTCCAGCACGCGAGGATTGCCAACCGGTTGAAACCCGGCCACCGGCATTTGCGTGAAATCCTGTTCGATATCCTGATAATCGCCGGCCAGCGTCAGCTTCAGCCCTTCGTCGGGCCGCCATATCCACTTGCTGCGCGCAACCAGGCTGTGGTCGACTTCGCCCTGGTCTTTCTTGCCGGTGAAAAGGTTGGTCCCATAGCCGCCGTTCCGCGACAGGCTGACGGCAAGGTTGCCAGCCATCCGGTCACTGCCTCCGGTGAGGTAAACGTCGCCACGAACATAGCCGTAAGTGCCGGCGTGCAGTTCGGCTTCACCGTTCAACCCCGGATCCGGGTCGCGCGTTGCGACCTGGATGACACCGCCTGTCGCATTGCGCCCAAACAAGGTGCCCTGCGGGCCATTCAGGACCTCGACCCGGTCGATGCCGCGAAGATCGAGCAGGGCGCTGATCGACGAGGCCAGATAGACGCCGTCTACATAGGTCGCGATGCTGTTTTCGACACCCAGGGTCGATCGCTTGCCGACGCCGCGCAGGAAGGGCTGGGTAAAGGCGCCGGTACGGGTCATGTGCAGGCTGGGCGCGACCTTGCCGAGACTGGCCATGTCAGTCGCCTGCATCCGTTCGAGGTCCAGGCCGGATATCGCGGTGAGAAAGATCGGCACATCCTCGGGCCGCTCGGGACGCCGCTGGGCGGTCACCACGATGGTATCACCCTCGTCGGGCTGGGCAGCGTGGGCTGGCTCAATGCCTGCCGCGAAGGACAGAGGAATGAGGCCGGCGGCCATGACCTGTAGACGGTCGATCACCCGCAAATGCTCCCCCGCCGCGGACCATAATTAACCTATGTTATATCGCATTCCGCGCGGAAAGCGCCAGCAAGGTCTATCCTAGCGCCTCGCCCATGGCTTTCGCAGGATCCTGGCCGAAGGAAAACATGCGTCGCTAATGCACCTCGCGGTGCTGGGTTTCGCCCTTGGTGGCGAGGCTGAAGCGCGGTTCGGACTGATTGCCAGCGCCTAGAGCGAGTTCGGCGGCGAGGCGGCCGACTTCGGGGCCGTGCTTGAAGCCATGGCCCGATCCGCCGCCGACCAGCACCACATTGGACATTGCCGGATGGCGGTCGATCAGGAAGTCGCCGTTCGAGCTATTCTCATATTGGCAGACCTCGGCGCCGGTCACGGGTGCGCCCTTGAGCAGCGGGAAACGGCGGTCGCGGAAGGCGATGACCTCGTCGAGCGCGGCGCGGGTCGGCTCGCGCGATTGGGTGTCGGGATCGACCGCGATGCCATGCTTATCGTGAGCGAATTTGACGCCGCGCGCTTCGAGGTCGGGGAAGCCGTAATACATGTCGCCGGCGTTGAAGTCGGCCCAGCCGGGCATGACGTCGGGCAGGAAGCGCCGATCTCCCCCGGGCGGCGCGAAATAGAAAATCTCCTGCCGGGTGGCGAAGATTCGATTGCCGAGCAGCTCCGGAAACGCCTTTGGCAGCCACGGCCCGAGCGCGAACACGAATGCGTCGGCTTCCAACCTCATGCCACTGGCAAACTGGATCGATTGCAGCGGGCCGCCATGCTGCGGGACGTGGGCCAGTTCGTGCCGAAACTCACCGCCTGCCGCGACGAAGTTCTTGACCAGCGTCTGGACCGCTCGCCGGGCCATCAGGGCACCGAACCCGGGTTCGAACATGCCGGCATGGACGCCGGTGAAATCGATCATCGGGAAGCGCCGGCTCATTTCTGCAGGCGAGAGCAGCTCGGTCGGAAGCCCTAGCGCGCGATGCGCGGCGACGCTGTCGGTCAGATAGGCTTCTTCGGACGGGAAGAAGAACAGCACGCCGTGGGGGACGAAGATCGGCAGGCCCGACGTCGCGCTCAGCGCTTTCCATTCCTTGAGGCTGTCGAGTGCCATTCGGGTGTAGATAGCGTCGCGGCCATAGGCACCGCGGGTCATGCGGCTTTCGCCGCCCGAGCTGGCGCGGCTGTGGGCCGGACCTTCCATATCGACCAGGGTTACGCGATGGCCGGACCTACGGAGATGCTCGGCGGTCCAGGCGCCGAAGACGCCGGCCCCGATCACTGCGACATGGCCCTTTGTGCCCATTGGCGCAGCCTTGAGGATCGCCGGGGATAAAGCAACGCCGCCAGCCCCAGCGAGGAGCGAGCGGCGCGTAAAGGAAGGGAGCGACGCGCCCGAAGGTTCGCCGCTCCCCTTTTTCATCGTCCTAGCCGATCAGCCACGCTCCGGCTCAGGCGGAGGAGGAGGCGGGGGCGGAGGAGGTGGTGGCGGCGGGCAGGTTTCCGTCGCCAGGATCACCGAGCCGTCCACGCAGGTCTGTGTAGCCGGAGGCGGCGGCGGCGGTGGCGGTGGTGGTGGTGGCGGAGGAGCCGCTTCCCGCTCCGCGAACTTGTACCGCGCCGTCAGGCCGATCGTGCGGGGCGTGCCGATGTTGTAGCCGAGCCGAGCACGGCCGCCGCGTTCGCGGTCGAACGACAGCTTGGCATTCTCGTCGAACAGATTGTTGACGTAGAGCGTCAGGCTAAGGCCGCTGTCCCACTCGACGCCGGTCGACAGGTTGACCAGGTCGTAGGCCTTCAGCTTGAGCTTGTCCGTGAAATCGAAGGTGCCTTGGCCGAATGCTCCCGATTCAGGATCGAAGAAGATCATGTTGTCGTGGAAGCCGGCATCCGGCTCCTGGTCGCCCGGCTGCGTCCAGCGGTCCCCGACATGCTGCCAGCTGGCCGACACATACCAATCGGCATTGTCGCCCATCTGCCATGTGTAGGTACCGGTCGTAGCGAACTGGAAGTTCGGAACGGTCGGCAGGCGGTTTCCATCGCGGATGCCGGCGATGATCGCGCCGCTTTCGTCGACCAGCGGAGTAGCCGGGTTGTCGGCGGTCACCACGCTGCTGTCGAACTTGGCATCGACGTAACTGCCGGCCACCGATAGATCGAGGCCCCTTGCCGGCGAAATGGCGAATTCGCCTTCAATGCCGAAGGTATGCGCCTTGGGTACGTTGAACACGAGACGCGATGAACAGCTGCCCGCGTCCGCATTGACCTGGAGGTCCTTGATGTCGGTGTAGAAGACCGCTGCATTGGCCGTGATGTTGCGCTTCTGATATTTGAAGCCGACTTCATAGTTCCACAGCGTTTCATCGTCGTACGGGCCGCCGAACGGACCGAATGTGGCCTCGTCGGCGTCCGAGCAGAGCGGCAGGTTCAGCGGGTCGTTAATGCCGCCAAGGCGGAAGCCCTTGGCGACCTGCGCGTTGACGCTGAAATTATTGTTCGGCTCGAACGTCAGGATGACCCGCGGGCTGAAACCGTTGGAGCTGGTCTTGTCGCCGATCCTGGTATCGCCGTTGGAGAAGACGCCGCCTGAAATGAAGTCGCGGGTTTCGCTGAAGTCGTAATAGCGGCCACCGGCGGTCAGCTTGAACTCGCCCCAGTCATAGCTTGCTTCGCCGAACACGGCCTTCTGCTTGATGTCATAAGGCAGGTCCGCGTTGTAGGGCGAATCCACCGGGAAGCCGTTGGCAATCGCAGTATCCGTGGATACGAACGGCACCCGGTTCGCGGGAATCGGGTCAAGGGCGTTCGCCTTACAGACGCGGTCCGGCGGGTTCAGCGTGCGGCACAGCCCATTCAGGAACGGGTCGCCGACCTGGGCATCGAAGCCTGGGGTGGGAAGCCGCTGGGCATAATCGCGGTTTACCTTAGAATAGAAGCCGCCAAGCAGCCACTGGAACGGACCAGAGCCGGTCGATGCCAGGCGAAGTTCCTGGGTCCAGGTCTTGAGATCCGTCGTGTCGCGGAGGTTTGACACCAGGTTGGCGCCCGGCGCCACCAGCGGCTCTACCCCGGTGAAGGAAATCGTCACCGATCCCGTCAGTGCCGAGGCATCGCGTGAAACCAGGATGTCGCGGTTGATATAGCTGGTGACCGAGGTCAGCTCGACGCCGCCGAAATCATAGGATCCGGTCAGATCGGCAAGCCAGGTCTTGTCGCTGAACTTCTCGCGCATCTTGAGATATTGAGTGCGCTTGCCGGGGCCGCCGGGGTCGGATGGCGAGGTGAACTGGTTGTCGTAGAGGTTGTAGAATTCCTCGCGGTTGAAACCGTCGGTCGAGACCTTCTGGTAAACCACGCGCGGCGTGATCCTGAGGTTGTCGGTCGGTTCCCACAGGAACGAGAGCCGTCCGCCGTAGCGCTTGCCGTCATTGACGTCGTCGCCGCCCGCCGGGCCGATCGCGTCGATGAAGCCGGCATATTTGGTGTAATAGGCGACGGCGCGAGCGGCCAGCGTATCGCCGATCGGAATGTTGACGGCGCCCTTCAAATGGCCGCCGAAATCGCCGTCGGTGACTTTGTTGACGTTGGCTTCGACCAGTCCTTCCAAAGCGCCGATCTTGGGCTGGTTGGTGATATAGCGGATGGTGCCGCCGACGCTGCCCGATCCGAACAGCGTGCCCTGCGGGCCGCGCAGCGTCTCGACGCGGTTCAGATCGAACAGGTCCAGGTCCGGCGTGAACAGCGATAGCGAAATCACGCTTTCGTCGAGGTAGACGCCGACCTGTTCCTTCACGCCCGGCTGGTCGCGGACGATCTGACCGGCCGATACGCCGCGGACCGACACCTGGCTCTGTCCCGGCCCCAGGTTTTGGACGGTAAGGCCGGCAACATTGCGGCTGATGTCCTCGATCGTATTGGCGTTGGCGCGCTGAATGTCTTCCTGCGTCTGCGCATTGATCGAGAAGGGAACGTCCTGGACGGTCGACGCGCGCTTGGTGGCGGTGACGATGATCAGGTCGCCCTGTGTCGCGTCTTCAGGAGTTGCAGCCTGCGCAGCCTGCTCCTGCCCGGTCTGTGCCCATGCGGGCGTTGCGACTGCCAGGGCGGCGGCACTGATCAAGAGGCTACGCACAGAATGAGCACGGATAGACATGAGATTTCCCCCAGTTGGAAATGTCGAACGGACGACAGACTATGCTACTTCGCGGCTGCGAAAAGGGGGGTGTTATGTTTCGTTGCGGGACTGTTGCGTTTCTGTAACAGCCTCATTGAACGGCAGGAAACTGCGATCCGTTAACGGCCCTGTGGCTTTTCCGCATCCCGCGAGGAAGCAGTGGCGAACCATCTCCGCCTGCTGCTCCAATCCATAGCGGTCGAACCGCCGGCCCTCGATCATCCGGTAGCCGTAGCGGCAAAATGGGTGGCGCATCAGCACCAGGTAGAAGCGGCCGCGGGTCTGCGCCTGCCAGACATGGGTCATTTCGTGGATGAATAGGCCCTGCAGTGACAGGCGCTCCTTTGAGAAGTCTTCCGACCATAATGGGCTATCGGGATGGAAATGGATGTTCCCGGTCGGGGCCATGACAATCCCCTTTGGCTGGAACGGCCACCATTTGCGCCGGGCCAGTTTGACACGGCCGTAATCGATCGCGTCGCCGAACATGGAGCGCGCAAGCTCGATCTCGCCGCTAGTGAGTGGGCGGGCGCCTTTCATCCTGCGGTGTTAGTGGGCAGATTTCCGCGCGTCGAGAACGCTTGCCGACCGCTTCGCCTGCCGCTAGGGCAACCCAAAATCTAAATGGAGGAAAGTCCACATGAGCGAGACCGCCGACCGGGTGAAGAAGATCGTCGTCGAGCATCTCGGCGTCGAAGCTGAAAAGGTCACCGAGGAAGCAAGCTTCATCGACGATCTGGGCGCCGACAGCCTCGACATCGTCGAGCTGGTAATGGCGTTCGAAGAAGAGTTCGGCGTCGAGATCCCGGACGATGCGGCTGAGAAGATCGCCACCGTCAAGGATGCAATCGACTATATCGACAGCAACAAGGGCTGATCGGGACCGATCGGCTGCCGCCCGCCAAAGAAGCGGCACGAACGGCTTCCCGGACACTTCGGGAGGCCGTTTGCGTTTGAGGACGGCTTGAAGGGAATTACTGCATGCGCCGTGTCGTGGTGACAGGTCTGGGTCTGGTGACGCCACTTGGCGGCGACGTCGAGACCACTTGGGCGAATCTCATCGCCGCCAAATCCGGTGCCGGGACGATCACCAAATTCGACCCCAGCGACCAGAAATGCCGGATAGCCTGCGAAGTGAAGCCCGCGGATCATGAATATGGTTTCGACCCGAACAAGCGGGTCGATCACAAGGTGCAGCGTCAGGTCGATCCGTTCATCGTCTACGGCATCGACGCCGCAGGCCAGGCGATTGAGGATGCCGGCCTTGCCGACATGGAAGAGGCGACCAAGCTGCGCGCCGGCTGCTCGATCGGCTCGGGTATCGGCGGTTTGCCCGGAATCGAAAGCGAGTCGCTGGTGCTGGCCGAAAAAGGGCCGGGCCGGGTCAGCCCGCACTTCGTCCACGGCCGTCTGATCAACCTGATTTCCGGCCAGGTATCGATCAAATATGGCCTGATGGGGCCAAACCATGCGGTGGTCACGGCCTGCTCGACGGGCGCCCATTCGATCGGCGACGCAGCTCGGATGATCAAGGACGACGACGCCGACATCATGCTGGCCGGCGGCGCCGAAGCGACGATCTGCCCGATCGGCATTGCGGGTTTCGCGCAGGCACGTGCGCTTTCGACCGCGTTCAACGACCAGCCTGAAAAGGCTTCGCGTCCCTATGACAAGGACCGCGACGGGTTCGTCATGGGCGAAGGGGCGGGCGTCGTGGTGCTCGAGGAATATGAGCACGCCAAGGCGCGTGGCGCGAAAATCTACGCCGAAGTGGTCGGCTATGGCCTGTCAGGCGATGCCTATCACGTCACCGCGCCGCACCCGGAGGGCTCCGGTGCTTACCGGTCGATGGAAATGGCGCTGAAAAAGGCGGGCATGTCCCCGGGTGACATCGACTACATCAACGCCCATGGCACATCGACGCCGCTCGGAGACGAGCTGGAGCTGGGCGCGGTACGCCGCCTGTTCGGCAATGAAATCGCTAATATCTCGATGAGCTCGACCAAGTCGGCGATCGGCCATTTGTTGGGCGGAGCAGGGGCGGTCGAGACCATTTTCTGCATCCTCGCGATCCGCGACCAGATCGTCCCGCCAACGCTCAACCTCGACAATCCAAGCGAGGGGACTGCAGGCGTGGACCTGGTTCCGCATCAGGCCAAGAAGCGCCCGGTTCGCGCCGCGCTCAACAACAGCTTCGGCTTTGGCGGCACTAACGCTTCGCTGGTTGTGAAGGCGGTCAACTGAGTTTTAGCCGATGCTGAAACGGCTGATCCTAGCCGTTCTCGTGATTGGCCTGGTGGCCGGCACGGCCGCATATTGGCGGCTTTGGTTGGCAGCCGGGCCAAAGCCGGGCGCCCATAGGGTGACGATCGAGGAAGGCGCGACGCTCGCCTCCGTTGCGCGGCAGTTGGAGAAGCAGGGCGTCATCCCCGGCACGGCCACGACCTACCGCGGCATGGCAAGAATCTTCGGATCGTCGGATCCGGTGCAGGCGGGGGAGTTTGAAATTCCCGCGGGGAGCGGCGGCGACAGCGTGCTCGACATCCTCCAGCACGGTCCCCCGGTTGTCCGCCTCGTCACCATTCCCGAGGGCATGCCGTCGATCCTCGTCCAGGAAAAGCTGGCCGCGCTGCGCGAACTGACCGGCCCGGCGCCGCTGCCGGTGGAAGGTACTGTCCTGCCCAACAGTTATGACTGGCAAGCCGGCGAGAGCAGGGCGCTTGTTTTGAAGCGAATGACCGACGCCATGGACAAGGAACTGGCCAGGCTTTGGCCGGTACGAAAAGGGAATTGTCCGGTCTATTCGGAAAAGGACGCCGTCATCCTCGCGTCGATCGTCGAGAAAGAGACCGGCAAGCCGTCCGAGCGCCGGATGGTGGCCGGCGTTTATTGCAACCGCCTCCGGATCGGAATGAAGCTCGATGCCGATCCGACCGTCATCTACCCGATTACCAAGGGCAAGCCGCTGGGCCGAAGGATCAAGCGATCCGAACTGAACGCAATCACCGGCTACAACACCTACCGCGAACCGGGCCTGCCCAAGGGGCCTATCGCCAACCCGGGCAAGGATAGTATCGCCGCGGTCCTAAACCCCGCCCCGACCAATGCGCTCTATTTCGTCGCGGACGGGACCGGGGGACATGTCTTTGCGGGCACGCTTGCCGAGCACCAGGCCAATGTCGCTAAATGGTATGCAATCCGCCGCGCTCGCGGAGAGATGTAGCTAAATCCCGACGGCCTCCGCTTCGACATAGCCGACCCGGCCATCGGGGCCGTAGGCCCAGGCCCAACCGCGGCTGAGATCGAGCATTCTGATTTCGTCTCCGGCCTTCAGCGCCGCAAGCTGCTCGGCGTTGTCGTGCGGCTCGTGCACAAGGGCAGCCGCGGCGACCAGGTGACGGACCAGCGGCTCGGCATAGTGCGAAGCGATGACCCGTCCGGCCAGGGCCGTATCGGCCAAATCCTTGCGGTAGGCATGGGTCAGCGGGTCTGGCGGATTGCTAGCGCCGGTCAGTGCAAACCAATCAACGGGACGCGAAGGCCGGTTCCTTCCTCCGCTCTTCGAAGCTCGGCTGTTGCCCCTCGCTGGCCCCGGCGCCGAGGTCGAGGTATCGCTTAAACCCTTCAAGAAAACTGGCCCCGTCATTGGTGCGGACGACAAACACGTTGCGGCGGTCGTCCTGGTCCCGCTCGCGGCGCAGATAGCCGAGCCCGCCCAAAGTATTCAAGGCGCGCGTTACGACCGGCTTGGACACGCCCAGCGTCCGCGCCAGTCCACGAACCGTATGAGGCCCGGGCGTCAGGTAGACCAGCATCAACAGGGCCATTTGCCGGTTGGTCAGGTCTGGCTGGCCCGAACGCACATATTCGATCAATGCGCGCATCCAGGCTGACAGAGAAGCATCGCCCATTGGTTTCGATCTCTCCTAGGTCGCGTAGCGTTAGGGAAACCGGCCAAAGGCGGATTGGTTGCGTAACGATCTGCCAAAGTCGCGAAAAAACCGACGGTTAGCACCGGCGATCAGGACGAATATCGCTGTTGCAGCATTGCCAGCGCGGCACGGAGGCCCATGGCGTCGCCCCCCTTGGGACGCCCAGGCTTGGCCGAAGGCCGCCAGGCAAATGTATCGAAATGAGCCCAAGGCGTCCCTTGGGGAATGAATCGACGCAAAAACAGCGCCGCCGTCACCGCGCCCGCCATCGGCGAATCCGCTGCGTTGCTAAGGTCGGCCAGGTCGGATTTCAGCATTTCGTCATAGCCATCCCATAACGGCATCCGCCAGATGGGGTCGGTAACGGTCCTGGCAGCGTCCTCAAGCGACGCGGCAAGCGCATCGTCGTTGGCGAACATGGCCGGAAGGTCGGGACCCAACGCCACCCTGGCCGCGCCGGTCAGGGTGGCAAAGTCGATGATCAACTCCGGCTCGTCTTCGCCGGCCTTGGCCAGCGCGTCGCCAAGAACGAGCCGCCCCTCCGCGTCGGTATTGTCGATCTCGACCTTCAACCCCTTGCGGCTGTGAAGCACATCGCCCGGCCGATAAGAGGCGGACGAGACGCTGTTCTCGACCGCGGGGATCAGCATATGAAGCCGGACCGGCAGGCGCTCGCTCATGATCAGCTTCGCCAGCGCCAACGCGTGGGCAGCGCCGCCCATATCCTTCTTCATCAGGCGCATGCCGCTGGCCGGCTTGATGTCGAGGCCGCCGCTGTCGAAGCAGACGCCCTTGCCGACGATCGCCACCCTGGAAAGGTTTTCCTTGCCCCAACGGAGCTCGATGAGGCGCGGTGAACGTTCACGCGTCGCGCCCTGGCCAACGGCGGCGATCATCGGATAGCCCTGGCTCAGCGCATCGCCGGATGTCACTTCCATCTTGGCGCCAAAGGACTTGGCGACTTCCCGAGCAGCCGCCTCGAGCTCGGCGGGTCCCATGTCTGCGGCAGGAGTGTCGACCAGGTCTCGCACGAGCGCGGTAGCCTCCGCCAGGCGGATCACACGATCGATGTCCGCCGCCTCCTTGGTCAACAGGACACGAGGTCCTCGCTGGTCCTCGACCTTGGACCGGTAGGCGTTCAGCCGATGCTGGCCGAGCAGCCAGCCGAGCATTGCAGGCCCGGGTTCCCCGTCGGCCAGGCGGTACGTTCCTTCCGGTAGCGCTTCGGCCAGCTTGGCCAGGCACCAGGGGGACAACAGGGCGGCGTTGGCGACCGTTGCGACCACCGCCCATTCATGACCGTGAACAGCCGGCAGGATGGCGAACTGGAAGGGCGTCTTGCCCTCGAAACGGCTGGCCTCGAGCAATTCGCGGCGCGCCGCGCTCTGTTTCTTCAGCCAGTCGGCAAAGCCGTCCTTGTCGATCAGATGGATCGGATGCGCGGAGCCGCCGCGGTCGGGCTGTAACAGAGAAGCGAAATCGGTCATCGGCCAGTCCTATTGCGGCATAATCAGGAACTGTTCCCAGCGGCCATGTGCGCCGGACTCTGCATAGGTCACCAGGCGCAAGGATTTGCTGCCGAACTTCAGGTCGAAGTTGCGGTTGACGAAGCCGCCGCGCAGTCTTGGCGGGCCGGCCGGCTCGAGGCCGGTCAAAGGGCCGAGCCGAGACATGGAGGTCCGATAATCGCCCAGCACCTCGGGCGTGAAATAGAAGTTGGCATTGCCGGTCAGCAGCTTGCGATCGAGCGTACCGGCCGTCAGGGCAGCGATTGCCGCTCGGACGTCGTCGGTTCGAGGAGCCTCGTCGACCGTGATGGCCGGCGAGGCGAGCACGATCTTCTCGATCCCTTCGGTAATCGTCCCGGTCGCGCCGCTGAAATCGGCATTGGTGAAGACGACGATCGCTGCCTTGCTATCCGGATAGACGCTGTTCTGCGAGAGGAAGCCGACGGATTCGCCGCCATGGTCGATGATCTGGCGGCCTCTGGTCAGGTGGCTCGACACGCCCAATCCGTAGCCGTTGGTGGTGCCGTCGGTGCGGATCGTTGGCGCCTCCTGGGCTACCCAGTCGTCGACAGGCAGAAGCGATCGGTTGAGGCGGGCAATGTCCCACTTGGCAATATCTGTGGGGGTCATCGACAATTCGCCGGCGGCCCATAGCCACCCTCGCGCCGGCGGCGTGGCGACGCGAACCGGGCCGAGGGCATAGCGATGATATCCCTGCGGAAAGCCAGGCCCATTGCTATCGTCGATGTCGACCGGCGTCATTCCCAGCGGAGCGAAAATCTTGCGCCGCAAATAGCTCATCAGCGGCTCGCCCGCCGCCTTTTCCAGGATCATGCCGGCGACGACATAGCCAGTGTTGGAATATTGCCATCGTGTGCCCGGCACATAATCGAGCGGCTTCTTGGCCCAGCGGTCGACGATGCCCTGCGGCGCCGTCGGATGCGTCATCGTTTCGAACATATAGTCCTGAGGCCAGAAATCCTGCAGGCCCGACGTGTGATTGAGCAACTGGCGGATGGTGATGGTGTCGCCGCCGCTGATTCCGGGCAGCCATTTGGAGACATGGTCGTCGAGACTGAGCTTGCCCTCGTCCTCCAGCAGCAGCAGGCCCATCGCGGTGAACTGCTTGGAGTTGGAAGCAATCTGGTAGCGAAGGTCCGGCGTTGCGGTGGGGATCGCTTCCGACGCCTTGCCATAGGCCTTGGCCAGAACGATCTTGCCGTCGCGGACGACTGCGATCGAGGCCGAAGGCACACCCGTATCGGACAGGGTCGTGTTGACCAGCGCGTCGACCGCCGCGCTTTCCTGGGCGGTCAGGGGCTGGGCGGTGGCGGGAAAGGCGGCGAGGAGCGCGGCGAGCGCGAAAGCAGGACGAAGCATGGGCGAACCCTAGCCTGAGACGTCGCCCAGTCAATTCGGTGCGGCAACGGCCTGCTCGATCGCCGACCGGTCAGGATCGCCGGTGTGGAGCGCGGTCAGCACCACTTCCCAATCGGCATCCGTGCGCCGGGGAGCAGTCTGCGGCGCGCGGCGAGGAGCCCCGGGGCCATCGGCCCGCTGGTCGAGGCGCTTGAGGATGGCGAGGCCAAGGCGATTGTCGATGAAATGCTTCTCGGCGACGATCTGGCCGTCCTTGATGATCTGCTCGACATTGCCTTCGATCGATCGGGCGAGGAGCGTGTCGGCCAGCCGGTCCCGCGCATAGCCGAGCGCCAGTTCCCACGCCTGGGCGAACAGAGGATCGCGGCGGCGAAGGGCATAGGCAGCGGTCTTGCTCTTCCCCGCGGCGTCGCAGGCGTCGATCACGATGCCGGTTTCGGCCAGCGCTTCGAGTAATTTCGCCACCGTCCCCGTTCCATCCGTCAAGGCGGATAGTGGAAATGTCGAGACATATAGGCTCAGAAGATATGCAGTTCATGAACCAACTTGGCGCATAAAAGATGCGAGCAGGAAAGGCCAAATTTTTCGAAATCCCTAATGACCGGTTTCGACCCATTGCGGACATAAGCGATAGGGCCAGGGCAACGCGGAATAATGTTGCGCTCCAGCCGTCTCGGTCCGGGCTAGTGCCGTTCCGATCTCTGAAATGACTAGTCGCACTCGCCTTCGTCACAGTCGGCGATGTGATCCGCCGCTAGATAAAGCCCGCCAAAAATCAAAGCCGCTGATCCGACCCCGATCGCAACCCAGCCGCCCGTCGATATGCCGACCTTATTGTCGGAATCGAGGTCGCGGTCCCGTTGCAGTCCGAGCGCTGTGTCCGCGCGCACCCCGGCCAGCGTGAGAGTCGGCTTTGCGCCGGGCGTAAGGTTGAGAGCGATGCCTTCACCGATCCTCATGCTGCTCATGCCACTAGAGGAAATCCGGTTTTGGGTTGGTGCGATCGTGAGCGCCGCCGAAGGCCTCCCCCCGGTCTTGCCGCCGATAGTCAGCCGAGCACCAACAAAGGTGCCCGGTCGAACATCACTCCAGTCCGCAGCTTGAACGGGTGCAGTAACTATTCCAGTAACAAGCATAACTATGCCGGCTCTTTTCATAACGCCCCCTCTTCTTGTACTTGCCACTGGTTCATTCGCATTGCGGCGGGATTGTGTTGGGTAAGGAAGAATTGGCGGCAAAATTGTGACAGTGCGTTCTTCCACACTTTTGCTGCTGGAAGATTTCTGGTCTTAAATGAACGGAGAGGCTGATCCTCCGCGCAGACCTAATGACCGCATTCCACCCATTGCGGTCATTGCGAGGTTCGGCTTCAATCGCACGATGAAGAAAGTCGCACACGTCTTCGGCATTTTGGTTTTGATCATGCTGGGGGCTGTCTTGGTCTATGGGCTTGAAGGATACTTCAGCGCCCGAAGAGACGCCCATTCGCTCGGCCTTCGGGCGGACAGGCTGATTGCGGAGCATCGTGGACCCGAGGACCTAGGCCAAGGGCGCATCGATCAGCTACTCATGGTCGAGGACCCTGGGTTCTGGACGCATGGCGGTGCTGATTGGGATACGCCAGGATCGGGTCTGACCACGCTGACCCAATCTGTGAGTAAGCACGTCGGCTTCAGCAACTTCCACCCGGGCCTGCAGAAGATCAGATTGGTCGGCTATGCAATGGGTCTGGAGAGCAAGCTGTCCAAACCCCAGATACTTGCATTGTATCTCGACACTGTATGGATGGGGCGAGGACCGAGTGGATCAATGGTTGGCCTCTTCAACGCCAGCGAAACGGTGTTTGGCCAACGCCCGTCCGCGCTCAATCAGCACCAGTTCCTTACGCTTGTAGCTGTGCCAATTTCACCGCGTAGGTTGAGCCTTGCCGCCCCAAACGCCGAGCTTAATGAACGCACTGCTCGTATTGAGCGACTGATTGGAGGGAAATGTCGCCCTGCGGGGCTCCGAGACGTATGGCTCCAAGGTTGTGCCGATCAACGAACGAACAGCGCTTCCTTATGACCGCTTTCGACCCATTGCGGTCATTAGCTGGCCTGCATAGGCTCGTCTCATGTCTGACCCTTGGTTCCGCCCTTACGCTCGTATCAGCTACCAACCCGCGACCTGGCAGGGTTGGGCTGTCATTGCCGCGATGGCGGCTGTGGCCGGTCCACTGGGTATCGTGTCGGTATTCATCGCGGAAAGTCGACCCGTCCTTTCTTGGACACTTGGCGTGTTGGCCGTGTTGGCGGTGCTTGTGGGCCATGGGGTCGTCGTGTGGAAAATGGACCGTGACTACCGTCGGCGGTAATGTCTGCTTTCCACCCATAACGGCCACAACGCGGAGTGGCCGCTAAACACGCGGCGACTGCCCTGGCCCCAGCCTTTCCGCCGGGGGTGCAAGCGTCAAACC
>Ga0070675_100000234_pt1 | contig 35700 bp, 27 predicted proteins | sample KBSM43metaG_FD_65343 | JGI IMG/M metagenome (GOLD analysis project Ga0070675, IMG submission 65343) | Miscanthus rhizosphere microbial communities from Kellogg Biological Station, Michigan, USA - KBS M4-3 metaG | ecosystem: Host-associated > Plants > Roots > Rhizosphere > Soil ... | reverse complement strand
ATCCTCGACGTGCCGCCGCTCAACTATGTGTACTGGACCCTCGGCGTCGAGGTGCAGTTCTACATCGTGTTCGCGCTGCTGATGTTGCTCGCCGACACGCTCGGGCCGAGCCTCGGGCGGCTGCGCGCCCGCGTGCTGGTGTTCGGCGCGACCAGCCTGGTCGCGCTGCTCTGGCCGCTCGGCCTCGTGGCCGACCCCGGCTGGCCGGGCGGCTTCGCGCCGTTCTGGTTCAGCTTCGCAGCCGGCGTGCTGGTCTGCTGGGGCTGGCAGCACGGCGGCCGGATCGCCGTTGGCGCCTTGCTGCTCGCCGTCGCGATCGGCATCGCCGCGTTCGTGACCGACTCGTCCTTCGCGCTGACCGCCGCGCTGACGGCCGCGGCGCTGCTCGCCGCCGGTCGGTTCGGACGGATGCAGTCGTGGCTCGGCTGGGGCTGGTTGCAGTTCCTCGGTGCGATCTCGTACAGCCTCTACCTGCTGCACAACCCGCTGACCGGCGCCGGCTTCAACCTAGTGCGACGGGTGCTGCCCGGCGGCATTCCGACCGAGCTGGTCGGCCTCTGCGCCAGCGTCGCGATCTGCATCGCGGTCTCGTATGCGGTGTACCGGCTGGTCGAGGTGCCGAGCCAGCGCTGGAGCCGCGCGATCCGGCTGAAGCGCCCGGCCCGCCTGCAGCGCGAGTTCGCCTGAGCGGCGCCGAACGGCCGAGCCCGACCATGCTGGCGTTCCTGCTCAAGCGCCTCGGCCTCGTCGTGCCGACCTTCCTCGGCATCACGCTGCTGGTCTTTTCGCTGATCCGCCTGATCCCGGGCGATCCGGTCGAGGCGCTGTCCGGCGAGCGCGGCATGACGCCGGAGCGTTACCAGCGGCTGCTGCACGAGTTCGGGCTCGACCGGCCGCTGCCAGTTCAGTACCTCGACTACGTCTGGCGGGCGGTGCGCGGCGACCTCGGCGTCTCGACGATCACCCACGAGCCGGTGTTCCGCGAGTTCATCGCACGCTTCCCGGCGACGATCGAGCTCTCGGTCTGCGCGCTGCTGCTCGCGCTGGTGATCGGACTGCCGGCCGGCATGCTGGCCGCGGTCAAGCGCAACACCGTCTGGGACTATTCGGTGATGGGCGCGTCGCTGACCGGCTACTCGATGCCGATCTTCTGGTGGGGCCTGCTGCTGATCCTGACGTTCTCGGTCGGCCTCGGCTGGACGCCGGTCTCGGGCCGCATCGCGATCCAGTACGACATCCCGCCGGTCACCGGCTTCATGCTGATCGATGCGCTGCTGTCGTCCGACAAGGGCGCGTTCAGGAGCGCGCTGTCGCACCTCATCCTGCCGTCGATCGCGCTCGGCACGATCCCGCTCGCGGTGATCGCGCGGATGACGCGCTCGAGCATGCTCGAGGTGCTGCGCGAGGACTATGTGCGCACGGCGCGCGCGAAAGGCGCGTCGTCGTTCCGCGTGATCGCGATCCACGCGCTGCGCAATGCGCTGATCCCGGTGGTCACGACGATCGGCCTGCAGGTCGGCACGATGCTCGCCGGCGCGATCCTGACCGAGACGATCTTCTCGTGGCCCGGCATCGGCAAGTGGCTGGTCGAGGCGATCCACCGGCGCGACTACCCGGCCGTGCAGGGCGGCATCCTGATGTCGGCGACGGTGATCATCGGCGTCAACCTCGTCGTCGACATGCTGTACGGCGTGATCAACCCGCGGATCCGGCACGCATGAGCGCCGTCCCCGAACGCGCGATCGCGCCCGACGCACCGCCGTCGCCGTGGGCCGAGCTGTGGCGCGACTTCTGCCGCAACCGCGGCGGGATCGTCGGTCTCGCGATCGTCGTCGCGCTGGTTCTCGCGGCCCTCTTCGCCGACGTGATCGCGCCGCATCCGCCGAACGAGCAGTACCGCGACGCGACCCTGAAGGCGCCGTCGCTGCAGCCGATCGGCGGCCATGTCTTTGTGCTCGGCACCGACCCGGTCGGCCGCGACGTGCTGTCGCGCCTGATCCACGGCACCCGGCTTTCGCTCGTGATCGGCCTGGTCTCGGTCGGCCTGTCGCTGACGGGCGGCGTGCTGCTCGGCCTCGCCGCGGGCTTCTACCGCGGCGGCATCGAGTTCACGATCATGCGGCTGATGGACATCATGCTGGCGCTGCCGAGCCTGCTGCTCGCGGTAGCGGTGGTCGCGATCCTAGGCCCCGGCCTCGCCAACGCGATGTACGCGATCGCGATCGTGATGCTGCCGCACTTCGTGCGGTTGACGCGCGCCGCGGTGATCGGCGAGCTCGCGAAGGACTACGTCAATGCGTCGCGGATCGCCGGCGCGGGCACCGCGCGGCTGATGTTCGACACGGTGCTGCCGAACTGCGCGGCGCCGCTGATCGTGCAGGGCACGCTCGGCTTCTCGACCGCGATCCTCGACGCCGCGGCGCTCGGCTTTCTCGGCCTCGGCGCGCAGCCGCCGACGCCCGAATGGGGCTCGATGCTGGCGAGCGCGCTCGAGTTCATCCAGAGCGCGTGGTGGGTCGTCACGTTGCCAGGCCTCGCGATTCTGATCTCGGTGCTTGCCTTCAACCTGATGGGCGACGGCCTGCGCGATGCGCTCGACCCGCGCCTGAAGCGCTGAGACGACGATGGATGCCCTCCTCGAGCGCGATGCAGAACGGTCCGGTGGTGATCGGTCGCGCGGCGCTCCGCTCCTCGACGTCCGCAACCTGAGCGTTGCGTTCGGCAGCATCGCCGCGCCGTTCCGGGCGGTCAACGGCATCGGCCTGACCCTGCACGCCGGCGAGGTGCTCGGCATCGTCGGCGAGTCGGGCTCCGGCAAGAGCGTGACCGCGCTCGCGCTGATGGGCCTCGTCGACGAGCCGGGTCGCGTGCACGCGGACAGGATGCTTTTCGACGGCCGCGACCTGCTGACGATGCCGCTCGCCGAGCGGCGCGCGCTGCTCGGCCGCGACATCGCGATGATCTTCCAGGACCCGTCGAGCAGCCTGAACCCGTGCTTCACGGTCGCCTACCAGCTGGTCGAGACATTGCGGCTGCACAAACGCGGCTCTGCGAAGGCCCTTCGCGGCCGTGCGCTCGAGCTGTTGCGCGCGGTCGAGATCCCCGATGCCGAGCGCCGCCTCGAAGCGTACCCGCACCAACTGTCGGGCGGCATGGCGCAGCGCGTCATGGTCGCGATGGCGATCGCCTGCAACCCGCGCCTCTTGATCGCCGACGAGCCGACCACCGCGCTCGACGTGACGATCCAGGCCCAGATGCTCGCGCTGCTGCTGAAGCTGCAGCGCGAGCGCGGGATGGCGCTGATGCTGATCACGCACGACCTCGGCGTCGTGGCCGAAGTCGCCCAGCGTGTCCTCGTGATGTACGCCGGGCAGATCGTCGAGTCGGCGCAGGTGCCGAAGGTGTTCGAGACGCCGCACCACCCGTACACCGAGGCGCTGCTCGCGGCGCTGCCCGAGCACAACATCGGGCAGCGCCGGCTGCGCTCGATGGGCGGCATGGTGCCGGGCGCCTTCGACCGGCCGAGCGGCTGCCTGCTGGCGCCGCGCTGCCGCTACGTGCAGGCGCGCTGCAGCGCCGAGCAGCCGGCGCTGTTCGCGGTGACGGACGGGGCGGCGCGCTGCTTCTTCCCGCTCCACACCGAGCGCGCCGTGGCGCCGTCGCGGCCATGAGCGAGCCGCGACCCGACCCGATGGAGAGCGCAACCGCCGGTCTCGGGCCGACGGCATCGAAACCGGCGGTGCTCGAAGCGCGCGGACTCGCCAAGCACTACGCCGTCTCGCAGGGCTTCATGCGGCCGAAGGCGGTGCTGAAGGCGCTCGACGGCGTGTCGTTCCGGCTCGCCGCGTCGCGCACCTTGGCGGTGGTGGGCGAATCGGGCAGCGGCAAGAGCACGCTGGCGCGCCAGGTCACGATGATCGAGGTCCCGACCGCCGGTGCGCTCGACCTCGACGGCGCCGATGTTGCGCATGCCGATGCAGCGCAGCGACGCGAGTTGCGGCGCCAGGTCCAGATGGTGTTCCAGAACCCGTTCGCGAGCCTGAACCCGCGCAAGAAGATCGGCCATGCGCTCGAGGAGCCGCTCGCGATCAACACGACCTTGAACGCGGCCGAACGCAACGAGCGGAGCCGCGCGATGCTGGCGCGGGTCGGCCTGCGACCCGAGCACCACGCGCGTTATCCGCACATGTTCTCGGGCGGCCAGCGCCAGCGCGTCGCGATCGCGCGCGCGCTGATGCTGCAGCCGAAGGTCGTCGTCGCCGACGAGCCGGTCTCGGCGCTCGACGTCTCCATCCAGGCGCAGGTCCTGAACCTGCTGATGGACCTGCAGGAAGAGACCGGCGTGGCCTACGTCTTCATCTCGCACAACCTTGCGGTCGTCGAGCTGATCGCCGACGAGGTGCTGGTGATGTACCTCGGCAAGGCGGTCGAGCGGGCACCGAAGGCTCGCCTGTTCGGTGCGCCGCGCCATCCGTACACACGCGCGCTGCTCGCCAGCACGCCGCGCATCGACATCGCAGCGCGCCGCCAACGCCAGGTGCTGTCGGGCGAGCTGCCGTCGCCGCTCGCGCCGCCATCGGGCTGCGTGTTCCGGACGCGCTGCCCGCACGCGCAGCCCCGTTGCGCGGAGGAGGTGCCGGTGCTTGAACACGTCGGGGGCGACCAGTGGGTCGCCTGCGTGCGCAAGGACGAGATCGGCTGAGCTCGCCGCTTGGCCGACGCTCATCGTCAACTCAGCGACACGTGCGGAAGCTGCCGCGGTCGAGATGCAGATGGTCGCGGTGCGCCGCGTTGTAGTCAGGCCCGAGCACCACGTTCCAGAACCGGCACGCGCCGGCATGAGCCTCGCGCAGGAAGCGGCCCGCTGGACCTTCGGCAGCCCAGTCGCGAGCGACGCGGACCGTGCGGCCGTTCGCCAGCACGAAGCCGGCGACGTCGAGCGCGTTCGCGCTCGCATGCTCGCTGCGGCGGCCGCCGGCCTCGCCGCCGATGTTTCGGCAGGCGAAGCTGCCGAGGTGATCGATCCGCGTGACCGGCACACGGAACAGCCGGCGCGCGAGCGGCTGCAAGCTGTGGCGCTCCCAGAGCACGAGCGCAACGGCGGCCGGACACTCGAGCACGAGCGGCTGCGAGATCGGCGTCGGCGTCGCCGTGATGCGCACCGCATCCCGCCAGCCGCAGGCGCCTTCGACGAGGCGGTCCGGCTGCACGGCATAGCGCATCCCGTTCGACGCCAGCACGGCATGGCAGGCCGGCGCGTCGCCGTCGAGGCGGCCGAGCTTGTAGACGGTCAGCAGGTTTGGCTCGTCGGCCACCGACAGCGGCGCGAACGGGTTCAAGCGATCGGGCACCAACAGGCGCCCGGAGGCGATCGCCGCCGCGACGCCGACGGCGAGCGCGAGCAGCAGCAGACCGACGATCCGCATCAGGTAACCGGCGACTGGACGCGGCCGCCCCAAGCTTTTTTGGTAAGCCGCTAGTTCCAGCGCCCGCGTGCGCCGGCGAGGCTGTAGCGGCCGGCGCCGAGCAGCGTGATCGCGATCGCCGAGAACAGGTACATCGCCTGCAGCTCGAGCGCGTAGCCACCGGTCTTCGAGATCGAGAACAGGTCGTTCAGGTGGGCGATGAAGATCGCGACCACCATGTTGCCGGCGATCACGAGGGCGGCCGGCCGCGTCCAGGCGCCGAGGATCACGAACAGCGGTGCGACGACTTCGCCAACGTACACCAGGTACCCCACGCCCTCCGGGACACCGGCTTTCGCCAGTGCCCCGGTGATGAAGCCGATTCCGCCGGTGACCTTGGCGACACCGTGGAACAGGATCAGCAGACCGACCGTGACGCGCAGCAGCAGCTTGCCGGCGTCTTCGTATGAGGAACGGGTGCGCGACGCGTCGGTGATGGCCATGGCGTTCTCGGTGTCATTGTTCGAAGGACCGTCACTCTAACCACTTGCCGGCCGCATCGCCGGCCGCCGCAAGATGGCCGCATCGCCCGGTCAGCCGATCGTCATCAGGCTGGCATTGCCGCCGGCCGCGGCGGTGTTGACCGAGAGCGTCCGCTCGACCAGCAGACGCTTGATCTCGAACGCGCTGCCGTCGGCCGGCAGCACCTGCAGCGCGACAATCGGCCCGGTGCGTTCGGCGAGGCGGCGGCTCCACGCGGCGACGCGCTCGGCCGAGGCTTCGATCAGCGCAGCGTCGATGTCGGCGGCAAGCGGATCGGCGACGAGCGACACGCGATCGCGCACCGCGTCGGGGAGCTCGGCCAGCCAGCGCGCGGCGTCGGCGCCGGCCGGCCACGCGGCGCGGGCGCCGGCGGTCAGCACGACGGCGAGCTGCTCGATGAGATGGGCTCGCGTCTCGCCGAGGCACAGCACGCGCGACCGCGGCACCAGCGCATAGGTGTTGCGTTCGCCGGTCGGTCCGGGCAGCACTTCGGGCTCTGGCGGCGGTCGGCGCTGGAGATGAACCCGGCAGCGCTGGGCCAGCTCGGCGTCGGCCGGTCGCGACGCGAGCCAGTCGCACAGCATGCGTGCCGGATAGCTGGCCGGCAGAGCGCTCTCGGCGTCGTCGCGATGCGCTGAAAATTTTGAAGTCGCTCCGATCGGCAACACACCTTTTGCGCCCGCGATGCCGTGGTGCTGCCGGCACAACCGCGGCAGGTAAAGAGGGCCACCGGCTTTCGGCCCGGTGCCCGACAGGCCTTCGCCACCGAACGGCTGAACCCCGACCACCGCGCCGACCATGTTGCGATTGACGTAGAGGTTCCCGGCAAGGACGCGCCCGGTGACGAACTCGATCGTCTCGTCGATGCGCGTGTGCAGGCCGAGCGTCAAGCCGTAGCCGGTCGCATTGATCTGGTCGACCAAGGCGCCGAGCTGCGCGCGCCGATAGCGGACGACATGAAGGACCGGCCCGAAGACCTCGCGCGTCAGCTCGCCGATGTGGTCGAGCTCGATCAACGCCGGCGCAACGAAGCTGCCGTGCGCCACCGCCTCCGGATCGATCGGCAAAGGCCGGTGCACGCGACGGCCGGCGCGCCGCATGGCATCGATGTGGCTCTCGATCGCAGCCAGCGCATCGGCGTCGATTACCGGCCCGACGTCGGTCGCGAAACATGCCGGCGCGCCGAGGCGGAGCTCGCGCATCGCGCCGAGCAGCATCCCGAGCGTGCGCTCGGCGATCTCGTCCTGCAGGCACAGCACGCGCAGCGCCGAACAGCGCTGCCCGGCGCTGTCGAACGCAGAGGTCACGACGTCGGTGACGACCTGCTCGATCAGCGCCGACGAGTCGACGATCATCGCGTTCTGGCCGCCCGTCTCGGCGATCAAGGTGGCCGGGTTCGCCTCGACGTCGACGCGGCCGGCGAGTGCCCGCTGCAGCAGGCGCGCGACATCGTTTGAGCCGGTGAACAGCACGCCGCGGACGCGTGGGTCGGCGACGAGCGCCGCACCGACGGTCTCGCCACGCCCAGGCAGAAACTGCAGTGCGTCGCCGGGAACGCCAGCGGCGTGCAGGAGCCGCACCGCCTCGGCCGCGATCAGCGGTGTCTGCTCGGCCGGCTTCGCGATCACCGCACTGCCGGCGGCGAGCGCGGCCGCGATCTGGCCGGTGAAGATCGCGAGCGGGAAGTTCCACGGGCTGATGCAGACGACGATTCCGAGCGGTGTCGACACCGCGCCGGGCGATGCGTCGGCTTCCGCAGCCCGCGCTTGCGCCGCGTAGTAGCGCAAGAAGTCGATCGCCTCGCGGACTTCACCGATCGCGTTGGCGGCGGTCTTGCCGGCCTCGCGAATCGCGAGGCCGATCAACGCTGGCATCTGCTGCTGCATCTGGTCGGCAGCACGCTCGAGCGCCGCCGCACGATCGGCGGCCGGCGCGGCTTGCCAGACCGGCACCGCGCGTTCGGCCGCATCGAGCGCGACCGCGACATCGGTAGCGTTCGCGTCGATGACGCTGCCGACGACCGAGCGCCGATCGGCCGGGTCGCGAAGGGCTTGGGCGATACCGCCGTCGCACCTCTGCCCATCGACGAGCGGAACGGCGCGCCATGCAGTCGTCGCGCTTTCCTGCAACGTGCGGCCGAGCGTTTCGAGAACGGCCTCGTTCGACAGATCGAGGCCGCGCGAATTGCGCCGCACGCCGCCGTACAGCGCGGGTGGCAGTGCAATCGCCGGATGCGGTGCGCCGAGCGGTGCACCGCCTTGCGCGACCTGCCGCGTCGTCTCGACCGGATCGGCGACCAACTCGTCGATGTCGATGTCCGGGTCGGCGATGCGGTTCACGAACGACGTGTTCGCGCCGTTCTCCAGCAGGCGGCGGACCAGGTACGCGAGCAGCGTCTCGTGGGTCCCGACCGGCGCATAGATCCGGCACGGCCGGCCGAGCCCGCCGTCAGCACGCGGCGCGACAACGTCGGCGTACAGCGGCTCGCCCATCCCGTGCAGGCACTGAAACTCGTAGCGCCCGCGGTCCGCCTCGTCGCCGGCCAGCGTCGCGATCGCCGCCAGCGTGTGCGCGTTGTGGGTCGCGAACTGCGGGTAGACCGCATCGGGCGCGGCCAGCAACTGGCGCGCCGCCGCCAGGTACGAGACGTCGGTGTGGCACTTGCGCGTGAAGACCGGGTAGTCGTCGAGGCCGTCAACCTGCGCGCGCTTGATTTCGCTGTCCCAGTAGGCGCCTTTGACGAGCCGGATCATCAGGCGATGGCCGCTGCGCCGCGCAAGGTCGATAAGATGCGCGAGCACCGCGGTGCAGCGCTTTTGATAGCCCTGCACGACGAAGCCGATGCCGTGCCAGCCGTCGAGGGCGGGCTCGGCGCACAGGCGCTCGAGCAGGTCGAGCGAGAGGTCGAGGCGCTCGGCCTCCTCGGCGTCGATGTTGAGGCCGATGTCGTGCCTGCGCGCCATCGTCGCCAGCTCCAGCAGGCGGGGATAGAGCTCGTCGAGCACGCGCCGGCGCTGCGCGCGCACATAGCGCGGATGCAGTGCCGAGAGCTTGATCGAGATACCCGGCCCCTCGTGAATGCCGCGCCCGGCCGAAGCCGCGCCGATCGCATCGATCGCATGGCGGTACGCCGCCAGGTAGCGCTGCGCGTCGGCCTCGGTCAGCGCCGCTTCGCCGAGCATGTCGTACGAGTAGCGGAAGCCCTCGCGCTCGCGTCGCTTCGCGCGCTGCAGCGCCTCCTCGATCGTCTCTCCGGTGACGAACTGCTCGCCCATCAGCCGCATCGCCATGTCGACGCCGCGCCGCACGACCGGCTCGCCCCTCCGCGCGAGCAGCCGCGTCAACGCGCTGGCGAGGCCCTGCTCGTTGTGGGTCGCGACCAGCTTGCCGGTCAGCAGCAGGCCCCAGGTCGCGGCATTGACGAACACCGACGGGCTGCGGCCGAGGTGGGCCTGCCAGTCGGCATCGCCGATCTTGTCCCGGATCAGCGCGTCGCGGGTCGCGGCATCGGGGATGCGCAGCAGCGCCTCGGCCAGGCACATCAGCGCGACGCCCTCCTGCGACGACAGCGAGAACTCCTGGATCAGGCCCTGGACCAGGCCCTCTCGGCCGCTCGTCACCTTGCGCAAACGCAGCTGCCCGGCGAGCCGCGCGGCCAGCGCATGCGCCGTGGCGGCCTGCTCGGCCGGCAGCGTGGCGGCGTCGATCAGCGCCGCGACGCAGTCGGGCTCGGGCCGGCGATGCGCCGCGGTGACCGCGGCGCGGGTCGGCAATTGGGTGCGGAAACCATCCTCGAAAGGGATCGCCGGAACGTCGCCGGCGCGGATCGCCTCGGTGAGCGATTCTGTCCCGGGCAGCGGCAGGTCGGACGGCAAGGAATTCGCGTCGGTCATCGCGATCGAATGTACGCATTCCGCGACGCGATCCGCGGCGCTTTGCGACAATCGCAGCATGACTTCGGCCGACCTGCACGCGACGATTGCGCACATGGGCGCAGCAGCCCGCGCCGCCAGCACCCGCATGATGGCGGCGCCGACAGCAGCGAAGAACGCTGCGCTGCGCGCCCTCGCACGCCGCCTGCGCGAAGGCGACCCGGCGCTGCAGGCTGCCAACGCGCACGACCTGGCACGGGCCAACACGGCCGGCCTCGCGGCGCCGCTCGTCGACCGCCTGAAGCTGACGCGGCGCATCATCGAGACCGCTGCCGCCGGCTGCGACGAGATCGCCGCAATGCCTGACCCGATCGGCGAGATCACCGACCTGCGTCAGCGCCCAAGCGGCATCTCGGTCGGCCGCATGCGGGTCCCGCTCGGCGTGTTCGGCATGATCTACGAGAGCCGGCCCAACGTGACGATCGAGGCGGCGTCGCTCGGGATCAAGAGCGGCAACGCCTGCATCCTGCGCGGCGGTTCGGAGGCGATCGATTCGAACGTCGCGTTGTGGAAGCTGGTCCAGGCCGCGCTCGAGGAAGCGGGTCTGCCGCCCGACGCGGTGCAGCTGGTCGAGACGACCGACCGGGCGGCGGTCGGTCACCTGATCACATCGCCGGAAGCGGTCGACGTCATCATTCCGCGTGGCGGCAAGGGCCTGATCGAGCGGATCAGCCGCGAGGCCAAGGTGCCGGTGATCAAGCACCTCGACGGCAACTGCCACGTGCACGTCGATGCGAGCGCCGATCTTGACTTGGCCGTCCGTGTCGTCGACAACGCGAAGACGCAGAAGTACAGCCCGTGCAACGCGGCCGAGTCGCTGCTGGTCGATGCGGCCATCGCCGCCGCATTTCTGCCGCGCATCGGCGCGGTGTTCGCCGCCAAAGGCGTCGAGATGCGGGTCGATTCAGAAGCACGCGCGATGCTCGGCGACGTGGCCGACGCGAACCTTGTCGACGCGACCGAGGCCGACTGGGCCGAGGAGTACCTCGCGCCCATCATCAGCATCAAGGTCGTCGACGGCCTCGACGCCGCGATCGCGCACATCAATCGCTACGGCTCGCACCACACCGATGCGATCGTCACGACGAATCACCCGAACGCGATGCGCTTCCTGCGCGAAGTCGACTCGGCGAGCGTGATGGTCAACGCCAGCACGCGCTTCGCCGACGGCTTCGAGTACGGCCTCGGCGCCGAGATCGGCATCTCGACCGACAAGCTGCATGCGCGCGGCCCGGTCGGCCTCGAAGGGTTGACGTCGCTGAAGTGGATCGTCCTCGGCCAAGGCGAGATCCGGACCTGACGCAGCCAGCCGCTGCGTCGTCGGCACGACGGACCGCCGCGCAGGCGTGACCGAACACACGCCATGCCGGCTTTTACGGATGGCCGACTCTGCAGCGCGGGCATCATCGCGCGATGTCCGATCCGCGCCGCGCCCTCGTCCTCTTTTCCGGCGGCCAGGATTCCACCGTCTGCCTGGCGTGGGCGCTGAGCCGCTATGCGCATGTCGAGACGATCGGCTTCGACCACGCGCTGCGCCACGGCTCCGAGCTCGAATCGCGCCTGCACGTGCGCGCCGAGCTGCATGCGAAGTTTCCGAGCTGGACCGCGCGCCTCGGCGACGACCACCTGCTCGACCTGTCGGCGCTCGACCAGCTGACGGCGACACGACCGACCGAGAAGCGCGCCTCGCAGATGAAGACCGATGGACTGCCGAAGGGCTTCGTGCCGGGCCGGAACCTGTTCTTCTTCGCGTTCGCGGCGACGGTCGCCGACCGGCGCGGGCTCGACGTCCTCGTGGGCGGGATGTGCGAGACCGATTTTTCTGCCTATCCCGACTCGCGCGACAACACGCTGAAGTCGCTGCAGGTCTCGCTGAGCCTCTCGCTCGACCGGCCGATGACGATCGACACGCCGCTGATGTGGCGCAACAAGGCGCAGACCTGGGCCCTGACGGAGGAGCTCGGCGGCGATCGTCTGATCGACCTGATCGTCGAGCACACGCACTCCTGCTACATGGGTGACCGGTCGCATCGCCATGCCTGGGGCTACGGCTGCGGCCTCTGCCCGTCGTGCTACCTGCGCGAAAAGGGCTACGAGACCTGGCTGGTCAGCTGAGTCGACGATGGGCTGGCAGGTCGGCATCTGGATCGTCGTCGCGGTCGGCGTGTTCTGGACCGTCGGCGCCTACAACCGACTCGTCAGTCTGCGCAACGCGCTGGTCCGTAGCTTCGATCCGGTCGACCTGCAGTTCAAGACACGCCATGCGCTGCTCGGCCAGCAGATCGACGCGATCGGCGCGGTGCTGAGCAACGCCGCCGAGCGGCTCGAGACCTTGCGCGCGGCCTGCCAGCAGACCGACATGGCGCGCGCCCATGCGAGGACGCATCCGGGCGCCCCCGGCGCGATCACGAGCCTGCGCCTGGCCGACGACATCCTCACTGAGGCGCGCGCGCGCCTGCCAGTGCAGGCGGTCGGCGGCGTCGACATGTCGACCTTGAACGCCGAGCTCGGAGCGGCCGACACCGCGCTCGCCTTCGCGCGTCGCCAGTTCAACGACGCGGTGCTCGCGTACAACCACGCGATCCGCCAGGTTCCAACGCGCTTGATCGCGGCGATCTTCGGCTTCGCACCCGCCGGCACCCTCTAGGGCCCGTTAACAGGCCCTGGTCGAGGAGGCTTGATGGATAGCCCGCATGCCCGCCGAGAGCGGCCGGGCTACAGTGGTCCGGCGCCGGTCGTTCGGCGCCTTGGAGAGCGACCCATGCAATGGTTTCGAGCGGTGTTCCAGCTGTGCCTGTGGGCCGGCGCGGCGTCGGCCGCGCTCGCCGCCGGAAGCGCCGACGACCTCCAGCGCGCGCGCACGCGCAGCCTTGCCGCGACCTGCGCCCAATGCCATGGCACCGATGGGCGGCCGGCGGCCGAATCGATCGTCCCGGCGCTGGCCGGGCGGTCGGGAGCTGACACGGTGCAGCAAATGCTCGCGTTCAAGGCCGGCAGCCGGGCGGCCACCGTGATGACTCAACTGGCGAAGGGCTACAGCGACGAGCAGATCCGTCAGCTCGCGGCCTACTTCGCGGCGCAAAAATGAAGGCCGCTCTGAATCCATCGCGTCGTCGCGTGCTGCAGGCGGCTGGCGCCGGCCTGCTGGGCTCGCTGGCGGGCTGTGCAACGACGCGCTCTGGGCCGTCCGCCGCCCGCGTGGTGGTTGTCGGCGGCGGCTATGGCGGTGCGACCGCCGCGAAGTACGTGCGCCTTTTGTCCGCGCAGCGCATAGACGTCACGCTGGTCGAGCCCGATCCGGCCTTCGTCTCGTGCCCGCTCTCGAACCTGGTGCTCGGCGGCAGCAAGGCGATGGCCGACATCACGCTGCCGTATGACACGCTCGAGCGCACCCACGGCGTCCGGCGGATACGCGACCGGGTCGAGCGGATCGAGGCCGAAGCGCGCATCGCCGTGCTGGCCTCGGGCGCCCGGCTGCCGTACGACAAGCTGATGCTGTCGCCGGGTGTCGAGCTGATGTGGGACGGCGTCGCCGGGCTGCGCGCAGCCAACGAGCAGGGCCACATCCTGCAGGCCTGGAAAGCCGGCGCCGAGACCACCGCGCTGCGCCGCCAGCTCGAGGCGATGCGTGACGGCGGGACCTTCGCGATCGCGATCCCGGAGACGCCGTACCGCTGCCCTCCGGGTCCGTATGAGCGCGCCTGCCTGGTCGCGAGCTACTTTAAAGCCGCCAAGCCGAAGTCGAAGGTTCTGATCCTCGACGCCAACCCGGACGTCACGTCGAAAGGGGCGCTGTTCAAGCGCGTCTGGGCCGAGTCGTACCAGGGCATCGTCGAGTACCGGCCACAGCACAAGGCGACGGCCGTCGATGCGGCGGCCGGCCTGATCAAGTTCGAGGTGCAGGACGACGTCCGGGCCGACGTGATGAACGTGCTGCCACCGATGCGCGCCGGCGCCATCGCAGTGCAGAGCGGCCTTGCCAACGCGAACGGCCGCTGGTGCCAGGTCAATTTTCTCAATTTCGAATCAACCGCGATGCGCCATGTCCACGTGCTCGGCGACGCGATCCAGATCGCCCCGGCGATGCCGAAGAGCGGCCACATGGCGAACGGCCACGCCAAGGTGGCGGCCGCGGCGATAGTCGCCGAGCTGAGCGGCTGGGACATCGATCAGGCGCCGATGCTGACCAACACCTGCTACAGCTTCGTCGATGCCCAGCGCGCGATCCATGTCGCCAGCGTGCACGAGTACGTCGCCGCCGAGCGGACCTTCAAGTCGGTGGCGGGCTCGGGCGGCTTGTCGAGCGCGCCGAACGAACTCGAAGGCAGCTACGGCCTGAACTGGGCGCGGACCATCTGGGCCGACGCGCTCGCCTGACGACCCACCCCGTTCGATGAACGCGAAAACCCCGATCGATGCGCTGGTCACTGAGACCGAGGAGTCCGAGCGGCGCGCCGCCGAGGAAGAGAACCGCGTCCTGCTGCACATGCCGGTCGACATCCGCAGTGCGTCGCTCGCGCTGCTCGCGGTGCTCGGCAGTCTCTACACGCTGTACTGGGCCAAGGCGGTTTTCATTCCGGTCCTGCTCGGCCTGATGGCGAGTTATGCGCTGACGCCGGTCGTCGATCGGCTGCAGCGCTGGCATGTGCCGCGGGTGCTGGCCTCGGCACTGCTGCTGAGCGCGATCGTGACCGCGGTGACGTGGATCGGCTGGAACCTGCGCAACGACGCGAGCGCGCTGATCGAGTCGCTGCCCGAGGTGGCGCAGCGCTTCCGAGAATCGATCCAGAACGCGCAAGGGCCGCGCGCGAAGCCGGCGACCGCGATCGAGAAAGTGCAGCAGGCCGCGAGCGAGCTGGAGAGGACGGCCGAGACGCGGGCGGCCAGCGCGCCCGCCGCGAACCGCGGTGTGACCCGGGTGCAGATCGAGAAGCCCAAGTTCAACATCCAGGACTACTTCTGGACCGGCACGCTCGGCCTCGTCGCGTTGATCGGCCAAGGCACTGTGGTGCTGTTTCTGACCTTTTTCCTGCTCGCATCCGGCGACACGTTCCGCCGCAAGATGGTCAAGATCGCCGGCCCGACGTTCACCGAGAAGCGCCTGACGATCCAGGCGCTCGACGAGATCACTGCGCAGATCCAGCGCTACCTGCTGGTCCAGGTGTTCACGAGCGTGCTGGTCGGCATCGCGACCTGGCTCTGCTTCGTCTGGATCGGCGTTCAGCAGGCCGCCGTCTGGGGCATCGTCGCAGGCGTCCTGAACTTCATCCCGTATGTCGGCTCCATCGTCTTCACGGTCGCCTCGGCGGCAGTCGGCCTGATGCAGTTCGGCAACATCGAATCGGCGCTGATGACCGCCGGCGTGTCGCTGGTGCTGCACACCATCTCGGGCTATGTGCTGACGCCGTGGCTGACCAGTCGGACCAGCCGGATGAACGCCGTCACGGTATTCGTCGGCGTGCTGCTCTTCGGCTGGCTGTGGGGCCTCTGGGGCCTGCTGCTCGGGGTGCCGATCCTGATGGTCGTGAAGGCGGTCTGCGACCGCATCGAGGACCTGAAGCCGGTCGGCGAGTTGCTCGGAAGCTGAGCAACCGAGAGCGCCATCGAGCGGCGCCCGTCGAATTTCAGCTCATCGCCAGGCAGGCGCCCTGATAGACCAGCAACAGCACGGCTGTGACGCTGACATTGGCCACCAGGTGGGCGCGGCCCTGGCCGACGTGCACGCCGAAGCGCACGCTGAGGCAACCCCACAGGATCACGACAAGCGCGGCGCCGGCATCGACGCGGCTCAACTGGTGGCCGAAAGCGGACGCGCCACCCAGACAAGCCAGCCAGAGGCCGACGGCCATGATGGTGGCCGCGGTGACTTCGTTGAAAGAGGGCTTGCGCAGAGGGATACCGAACAACTTCATGGGGCAACCTAAGAAATCAGCGTTGGAGAAAACTCACGACATTGTTGCAAGCATAGTAAGAACGACCGAGCGCAAAGCGCGGAGGAAGCCGGCAAATCACGTGCAGTTCGCACGCTCGGCGCGGCGCCTTTCAGCGCGGTGCGGAGCCCGCCGCATCGGCCTGGAGCGGCGCGGTTCCCGGCTTCGCTTTTGCGGCCGTCCCGCGCTGCAGACTCCACACCATGACCGCGAGTCCGATGACTCCGACGAGGAGCACCGACCACAGCAGCAACGGTCGCCATTTTGCTTCACGTTGCTCGGCCTCGATCTGCCGGGCGACCGCCGCGACCTCGGTCCAGGCTCCGATCTCCGCCCGGCCGAAACGGAGCCGCTCGTCGTCGAGCTTCGGCACCAAGGTCGAGGCCGGCAACGCGCCGGCGGGCGCGTCCTTCGAGCCGGCCAGCAATCGGTACGGCGCCTGTCCCTGCGTCGCGAAAACGAGGCGGGCCAACGGCGCCTGAACTGCGAGGCGGGTCGTCGCGGCATCGAGCGGTGCTGCCCGCTCGTCGGGCACGGCGCGCACGAACCGCGTCGTCTCGTGCACCGGCAGCGCCGGCGACTCGATGACCGCGCCGTCGCGCTCGAGCCTATAGAACACGCCCTGCGCGAAATCGCGCCACGGTCGATCAGCAGCCGATCGGCCTTGCAAGCGGACCGGCGCGACCCGGGTGCCCGCTGCAAAGCGGAGTTCGACGCTGGTCAGCGGCAACGCGCCGCCGAGGTCGAAATAGAGCGCTCCGCGTGCTTGCTCGGGGACGGTGGCGGCGTCGGTCGGCACGGCGGTCGGCGTCAACGCGATGGCGATCGGGGGATCGAGGTCGATCGCGCGCCGGTCGATCGACACGGCTTGCGCCGCGGTGATCGCCGGTGCGTTCGCGGGGTCGAGCCAGATGACGCGCACGAAGCGGCCGCTGTTGTCGGTCAGCGCGATGCGGGGCTGTGTCAGCGGCCCAGTGGCCGAGGTCAGCGCCATCAGCTGGCCGGCGCTGCCCGGTCGCCAGGCGCGGAGGTCGGGGCTGGTCTCGACCCGGTAGCCGGCGGTGAACTCGGCCGGACCGGACCACTCGAGGCGCAGCCATTGCGGCACCGGGTCCGTGGCGGCGCGCTCGCCGAGGTCGATCAGCCAGCCCCCGGATCGCACGGCGGGCGGCCGCACGCCGCCCGGCTCGCTGCGGGCCGGCCCCTTGCGGACGCGGATCCGGTCGCCCTCGACGACGACCTCGACCGGCGACGGCCAGCTGCCGTTGGCGGCCGGCCGCGGCGGCAGCGGGTAGAGCGTCGTGGGCCGCACTTGCTCGGTGGTCTGTTCCTCCGACCGTGCGCCGAGCAGGCTGTACGGCACGCGCTCGCCGCGGGCGTCGACGACGCGGAGGTCGCGCAGATCCGGCTGCTGGACATGCGCATAGGCGCTCGGCGGGAGCGCGATCTGGACGAAGGGCGCCGGAGCGCCGACGGCGATCGGCGCGCTGTAGCGGAAGGCCGGCTCTGCGGCGGTGGCCGGCCCAATCACGGTGATGCAGAAGCCCAACGCCGCGATGGCCAACCGGCCTGAACCTGCGCCCCAGCGGTCAAACCGGCGCATGGCTTTCTCCCTTGGCCGGCAGCGGCGCGACGTAGCCGATCACGAGCATCAACGCGCCGACGCCGATGAACGAAATGATCCGCGCGACCGTGCCCGAGCCGGACAGGTCGACCAGCAGCAGCTTGAGCACGACGGCTGCGAGCAACGCCGCGCCAACCATCCAGACCACGCGCGCCGCTCGATGGGCCGAGAACCACATCAGCACCAGCGCGGTCGCCGTCCACAGCAGCGTGATGCCGGTCTGCACCGCGAGCGATGCGGTCCACGCGTCGAAGCGATACGGCACGCCGACGTGATGGTGGAAGGCGCGCACCAGGATCGCGTTCAACCAGACGAAGCCGGCGACCGCCAACGCAGCGTTGACGAACCGGTGACGCTCGGCCAGATGCGGCGCAGGTGCCTCGCTGCGCGTCCACACCCAGACTGCCGCCAGCGCGATGCCGATCCCGATGTCGAGCGGATTCAGCAGCGGCAAGGCCGGCAGCGGGCGCGCGGTGCCATCGGACGCGACGTTGGCGATCAACGTCCACAGCACGAGGCCGACCGAGATCACCGCGGCGGCGGTGACCTGGTAGGCCGCCGGCAGCGCCAGCACCGGCCAGCGCAGCGCCGTGGCCGGCCGCGGCAGAACGATGAGCAGCAGCGCCGGAACGACGAGCCAGCCGAGCCACGGCCACGCGCTGGCGTCATCGCCCCAGCCGCCGGTGACAGCGCGGCCCTGCAGCGCGCCGACCGCGCCGAGCACGAGGACGCCGATGGCGTGAGTCGCATGGCGCAGCGGCTCGGGCCAGCGTGGCGCAATGAACCACAGGATCGCCGCATGGACTGCGAAGGCGATCGGCCAGGCCCACCAGCCGCCGCCATGGGCCGGGCTCGTCAGCGACGCCGCAGCAGCGAGCGCAGCCAGCGCCATGAACGGCGCGTGACCGACCGCGGGCCAGGCGATGCGATGCCATCCGAGGCGCACCGAAAGGAGCACGCACAGCGCCGCGATGGCACCGATCGAAGCGAGCCAGGCGGCGAGCTGGAACGGCGCGAGAACGAACGTGCCAATCTCGAGCGCCGTTGCCGAAACGAGCCAGAGCGTGCCACCACCGATCAGCAGCGGCTCGGCCATCGCCTCGCTCGGATGCAGATCGGCGCGCTCGGCATGGCGCTGCACGAAGAAGGCCGCAGCCCAGCACGCGGCCGCCGCCATCAGCGCGTTGAACAGGTAGGCGTTGAAGATCGCCGCCGGAATGCCATGGCGCTCGCGCGCATAGACCATTGAGAAGCCGGACAGCAGCAACAGCAGATAGCCGAAGGCGCGCGCCAAGAGGCGCTTCTGGCGCAGGCCGATCCAGACCAGCCCGGCCCCCTCGAGCGCCCAGGCGCCGGCGGTGCTGCGCGCGTCGAGCGCGAACGGGATCACGAGCGTCAGGAAGACGGTGCCGATCGCGAGGCTGGCATCGAAGGTCAGCCCGAACTGCGGACGCGATCGCATCCAGCGCGCCAAACCGACATAAAACGCCGCCATCACCAGCGCGGACAGCGCAGTCGCGTACTCTATGTGCCGGACCAGACCGTACTGCAGCGCAAACACGACGGTCGGCAAGCCGAACAGCAGGCTGCTGTTGACCCAGGCATCGGTTCGATGCGATGGGGTCGCATCCGGCGCCAGCGCACGCCGCGCCGGCAGCACCATGATGACGACGAAAAGCAGGAAGAACGCGATCAGGAAGGCTTCGCTGCTCGCGAAGTTTTGCGGGCTGTATTTCAGCGCGCCCCAGGCCGTCGCGACGATGAAGGTGCCGAAGAAGGCGACCAGGTTGAGCGAGCGCCAGGTCTTGTGCCAGGCCACCGCGGCGATGCCGAGGTCGAGCACCAGGTAGTAGCTGAACAGCGCGATGTGGTTGCCGCTGCCGGTCGAGACGAGCAGCGGCGTCGCGAAGCCGCCGAGCGCGCCGATCACGGCGAGCGCGCGGGCGTCCTGCAGCACCGCGAGCGCGGCGGCGAGCGCCGCAACCAGCACCATCATCGCGAAGACCGGCGGCGCCGACAGCACGCCGTAGAAGCGGAACGCGACGAAGAGCGTCAGGTACAGCACCGCGATCGCGCCGCCTTGGAGCGCCTGCGCATAACCCGCGCGGCGCAGACGGAGGCGCCAGCCGACGCCAAGCAGCAGCACCGCAACACCGGCGATCGCCGCAAGGCGGAACTCGACCGGCACATGGACATGCTCGCTCGCGAACTTGGCGAGGAACGCAAGGCCGATGAAGAGGATGCCGATGCCGGCCTTGACGATCGTGTTGCCGCCGAACAGCCAGCCGCGCAACGCGGTCAACACCGGCGACGGCGTCCGGGCCGGACGCGCTGCTGGCGCATCGACCGGTGCGATGACCGATGCGCCTCCTCCGGGATGGGTCTCGACGAAGCGATCGGCATCGAGCGGCGCCGTCGTCTTGACAGTCACCGGTACCGTTGCATCGTCAAGTTCGAGGTCGATGCTCGACGGCTCGAGCGCATCGAGCGGCACGTCGACCGGCGTGCCGGCCAAGCCATCCGTCGCAGCAGGATGCCCGAGAGCCGACGGCGCGGCTTTCACGTATTCCAAGGCCTGCCGCAACGTGTCGATCTGGCTCTGCTGCCGGACCGATCGAAACACGAGCCAGCCGATCACGGCTCCTGCCACGGCGCCGAACCCTTGGCCGATCAGGGCTCCGAATGCACCTCCCAAGATCACTGCGATGACGATCGTCACATCCGCTCCCACGGTGTTTCGATGCGCGGAACTCTACAGCGGAGGTGCGACTGCCACGCCCGATTTCGTGCGGTATCGCGAGGCGCGCCGCGCGGCATCGCGAAGCGCTTCTGCGTGAGCGCCCGCTTTGCGTGCAGCCCCTGCGAATCGGGGGATACCAGCGCGCAACGTTGGAGCAAACCCCTGATGGCAGCGCACCAGGGGAGGGCTTAGCATCGACGCCTTCGAGATGCGGTCACGCGGCGCGCGGGCACCACCCCGCGGAGCGCAGGAAAGGAACCGTTGAAGCCCACCGACATTCACGATCCCGACTACTTTCACAAGGTAGTCGACTGTCAATGGGCCTGTCCGGCCCACACCCCGGTTCCCGAATACATCCGCCTGATCGCCGCCGGTCGCTACACCGACGCCTACATGGTGAACTGGGAGTCGAACGTCTTCCCGGGCATCCTCGGCCGCACCTGCGACCGGCCGTGCGAGCCCGCCTGCCGGCGCGGCCGCGTCGAGGAGGCGCAGGCCGAGAAGCCCGAGCCGGTCGCGATCTGCCGCCTGAAGCGGGTGACGGCCGACTACAAGGACGACATCGGCAATCTGCTGCCGCGCATCGTCAGCGCGAAGAACGGCAAGCGCATCGTCTGCGTCGGTGCCGGGCCGGCATCGCTGACCGTTGCGCGCGACCTCGCGCCCCTCGGCTACGAAGTGGTTGTCTTCGAAGGCGATACGAAGGCCGGCGGGATGATGTGGTCGCAGATCCCGCGCTTTCGGCTGCCCGAGCAGGTGATCGACGAAGAGACCGGCTACGTGATGAAGCTCGGCGTCGAATTCCGGGGCAGCCAGCGCGTCGACTCGATGAAGCAGCTGCTCGGCGAGAAGTGGGACGCGGTCTTCGTCGGCTCGGGCGCGCCGCGCGGGCGCGACCTGTCGATCCCCGGTCGGCAGGAGGCGAAGGCCAACATCCACATCGGCATCGACTGGCTGGCGTCGGTGTCGTTCGGTCACACGACGCAGATCGGCCAGCGCGTCATCGTGCTCGGCGGCGGCAACACCGCGATGGACTGCTGCCGCAGCTCGAAGCGGCTCGGCGGCAGCGACGTCAAGGTGATCGTGCGTTCGCCGTTCGACGAGATGAAGGCGTCGCCCTGGGAGAAGGAGGACGCGATCCACGAGGGCATCCCGATCCTCGACTGCCTGGTGCCGAAAGCCTTCCTGCACACGAACGGCAAGCTGACCGGCATGAGCTTCGACAAGGTGCGCGCGGTGCGCGACGAAAAGGGCCGCCGCCAGCTCGTCTCGACCGGCGAGCCGGAACAGGTCTTCGAATGCGACGACGTGCTGGTCGCGGTCGGCCAGGAGAACGCGTTCCCGTGGATCGAGCGCGACGCGGGTGTCGACTTCGATGAGTGGGGCATGCCGGTGCTGAACCCGATCACCTTGCAGTCGAGCCTGCCGCGCGTCTTCTTCGGCGGCGACGCCGCGCTCGGCCCGAAGAACATCATCTGGGCTGTCGCCCAAGGCCATGCGGCGGCGATCTCGATCGACAAGTTCCTGCACGGCGAAGACGTCACCGTGCGACCCGCTCCCGGCGTCACGTTGGTGTCGCAGAAGATGGGCATCCACGAGTGGAGCTACGACAACGACATCACGCCGGACCTGCGCAACAAGGTACCGTGGCGCGACATCAACCAATCGCTGCGCAACATCAAGGTCGAGGTCGAGCTCGGCTTCGACGTCGAGACCGCGTGGAAGGAAGCGCAGCGCTGCCTGAACTGCGACGTGCAGACGGTGTTCGCGACCGCGCAATGCATCGAATGCGACGCCTGCGTCGACATCTGCCCGACCGACTGCATCACCTTCACTGCGAACGGCGATGAGAAGGACTTGCGCACGCGGCTGCGCGCGCCGGCACGCCATCCTGAGCAGGCACTCTACGTGTCGAACGCGTTGAAGACCGGCCGCGTGATGGTGAAGGACGAGGATGTTTGTCTGCACTGCGGCCTGTGCGCCGAGCGCTGCCCGACCGGGGCCTGGGACATGCAAAAGTTCATGATCAAGCAGACCCGGGCCGGACACGGCTGCCGAACGTCGGGCAAGTCCGCACCGAAGCAGGTGGCCACACTGAAATGACCTCGAACGTGAAGGCGGGAACGGCCCCGCGCATCCAGGCCGTCAACGACTTCGTCATCAAGTTCGCCAACGTAAACGGGTCCGGCTCGGCATCGGCGAACGAACTCTTCGCGCGCAGCCTGCTGCGGATGGGCGTGCCGGTCAGCCCGCGCAACATCTTCCCGTCGAATATCCAGGGGCTGCCGACCTGGTACGAGGTGCGGGTCAACGAGCACGGCTACCTGGCGCGGCGCGGCGGCGTCGACCTGATGGTCGCGATGAATCCGCAGACCTGGGCCAGCGACCTCGCCGAGATCGAGCCCGGCGGCTATCTGCTGTACGACAGCTCGAAGCCGATGCCGGCGTCGAAGTTCCGCGACGACATCCACGTGCTCGGTGTGCCGCTGACCGACCTCTGCGCGACCCGCTACACCGACCCGCGCGAACGCCAGCTGCTGAAGAACATCGTCTACGTCGGCGTGTTGGCGGCGATGCTCGGCGTCGAGCCCGAAGTGATCGCGACCCTGCTCGGCGAGCAGTACAAGGGCAAGACCAAGCTGCTGCAGCCGAACCTCGACGCCTTCATGATGGGGCTGCACCACGGCAACGAGTACTTCGACGACGCGCTCGGTCTGAGGATCGAGCGCCGCGACGCAGTCGGGCAGCGCATCTTCATCGAAGGCAACGCCGCCGCCGCGCTCGGGTGCGTGTACGGCGGCGCGACGGTGTGCGCGTGGTATCCGATCACGCCCAGCTCGTCGCTCGCCGAGGCGTTCCAGAAGTACTGCTCGAAGCTGCGCGTCGACAAGGAAAGCGGCCGCAACAAGTTCGCGATCGTGCAGGCCGAGGACGAGATCGCGTCGATCGGCATCGTCGTCGGCGCCGGCTGGAACGGCGCGCGGGCGTTCACGACGACGTCGGGCCCCGGCGTGTCGCTGATGACCGAGTTCATCGGCCTCGCCTACTTCGCCGAGATCCCGGTGACCATCATCAACGTCCAGCGCGGCGGTCCTTCCACCGGCATGCCGACGCGCACCCAGCAGGCCGACCTGCTGAGCTGCGCCTATGCGTCGCACGGCGACACCAAGCACGTGCTGCTGTTCCCGGAAGACCCGCGGGAATGCTTTGATTTTTCGGCGGCCTCGCTCGACCTGGCGGACCGCCTGCAGACGCCAATCTTCGTGATGACCGATCTCGACATCGGCATGAACCACCGCCTCTGCGAGCCGCTCGCCTGGGACGACAGCCGCACCTACGACCGCGGCAAGGTGATGACCGCCGACGAGCTCGAGGCCGGAAAGGACTTCGGCCGCTACCTCGACGTCGATGGCGACGGCATCCCGTACCGGACGCTGCCCGGCACGCATCCGAGCAAGGGCGCCTACTTCACGCGCGGCACCACGCGCGATCCGTACGCGCGCTACTCGGAGGCCGGTCCGGAATACCTCTACAACGTCGAGCGGCTGCTGAAGAAGTTCGAGACCGCGAAGGAGCTCGTGCCGCAGCCGGTGCTGCGCAAGGCCGCGCGCGAAGCCCGCTTCGGCGCGATCTTCTACGGCTCGACCAGCCCGGCGATGGCCGAGGCGTTCGACGCGCTGCAGGCACAGGGCGTGCAGCTCGATACCTTGCGGGTGCGCGCATTCCCGTTCAGCGCCGCGGTCGACCGCTTCATTGCCGAGCACGAGACCGTGTTCGTGATCGAGCAGAACCGCGACGCGCAGCTGCGCATGATGCTGATCAACGAGCAGGGGATCGATCCGGCGCGGCTCATGCCGATCCTCCACTACGACGGCACGCCGATCACTGCGCGCTTCATCATCGGCGCCATCCTGCAGCGCATGCGCGCCGCCAACGTCGAGCCGATCGCAGCGCGGCAGGGGAAAGCGGCATGAGCCGACGCGCGCTGCACCTGTTCCGCCATCTCGGCAATTTCGAAGGACCGGCACGCCGTCGCGCGCGCCTGCAATCGCGATGACCTACCTCGCCAAGCCCCGGCTGCACCACCCGACCTTGCCGCACAACAAGCTCGGCTTCACGCGGCGCGACTACGAGGGCAAGATCTCGACCCTGTGCGCCGGCTGTGGCCACGACTCGATCTCGGCGGCGCTGGTCCAGGCCTGCTGGGAGCTCGACATCGAGCCGCACCGCGTGGCCAAGCTGTCGGGCATCGGCTGCTCGTCGAAGACACCCGACTACTTTCTCGGCGCGTCGCACGGCTTCAACACCGTGCACGGCCGGATGCCGTCCGTGCTGACCGGTGCCAATCTCGCAAACCGCGAGCTGCTTTACCTCGGCGTCAGCGGCGACGGCGACTCGGCGTCGATCGGCCTCGGCCAGTTCGCGCACGCGATGCGGCGCGGCGTCAACATGACCTACATCGTCGAGAACAACGGCGTCTACGGACTGACAAAAGGCCAGTTCTCGGCCACCGCCGACCAGGGCAGCAAGAGCAAGAAGGGGGCGGTCAACAGCGACACCGCGATCGACTTGGTCGCGATGGCGCTGCAGCTCGGCGCGAGCTACGTCGGCCGCAGCTTCTCGGGCGACAAGGAGCAGCTGGTGCCGCTGATCAAGGGCGCGATCAGCCACCGCGGCGCGGCGCTGATCGACGTCATCAGCCCGTGCGTCGCGTTCAACAACCACCCGGGCAGCACCAAGAGCTACGACTACGTGCGCGCCCACAACGAAGCGGTCAACCGGCTCGACTTTATGCCGCGGCGCGACGCGATCACCGCGGCCTATGCGCCCGGCGAGGTGATCGAGGTGACGCAGCACGACGGCAGCGTGCTGCGGCTGCGCAAGCTCGCCGAGGGCTATGACCCGGGCGACAGACTGGCCGCGATGAGCCACATCGCGCAGCACGAGGCGCGCGGCGAGATCCTGACCGGCCTGCTGTATGTCAATGCGGCGGCCGACGACCTGCACGGTCATCTGAGGACGGTCGATCGGGCGCTGAACCGGCTCGGCCATCAGGAGCTCTGCCCCGGCGCCGCGGCGCTCGCGGCGATCAACGCCGAGCTGGTTTAGGGCGCCAGCGCCGCGCCGCCGTTCGGTCGATGTCCGTAGGCTGGCGGCAGTCACTGAGTAGGTCGTATCAGGACTGCTTCGACGCCCGCGAGGCACCCGTCTCGCCGCAGCCGATCGTCCTAAACTGCGGTCGTTCGAGCCTTGGCAAACGCACGTGCTGAAACCTTTTCAACTGCTCGGCGCCGCGCTGCTGTGCGGTCTCGGCGCCGCTCCGGCCAGTGCCGAGTCGCTGCGATGCAGCGGCGGCAGCAGCGACGTCGGCGACTCGCGCCTGTCAGTCCTGTTCAAGTGCGGCGAGCCGCTGCTGCGCGACGCCTATTGCGCGCCGGTCTTCTACCAGGGCTCGCTGAACCCGGTACCGGAACCGTTCGCGAGCCTGGCCGTGCCCTGCCTACCGATCGACGAATGGATCTATGACCGCGGCCCCGGCAACCTGATGGCCACCGTGCGCTTTCGTTCCGGCGTCGTGCAGTCGATCCGTTACGGCCGGACTCCGCAGTGATGCGAGTCATGGACGCGATGACCCGGATTCCCCGATCGCCGCTGCCTCGATGACGACCGCCGAATCAGCGGCAGCGCCGATCGATCTGCGCTCCGACACGGTGACGCGTCCGACCGCGGCGATGCGCGCGGAGATGGCGGCAGCCCCGGTCGGCGACGACCAGTACGGCGAGGACCCGACCGTCAACGCGCTGCAGGAGCGTGGCGCCGCGCTGCTCGGCCAGGAAGCCGCGCTCTGGCTGCCGAGCGGGACCATGGCGAACCAGGTCGCGCTGCGGGTACTAACGCGTCCCGGTGACGACGTGATCGTGAGCCGCGAAAGCCACGCGGTCTGGCACGAGACCGGCGGCTCGGCCGCGAACGCCGGCGTCCAGCTGACCGAGATCGGCAGCGGCGGCCTGTTCGCCCTCGAAACCTTCGTCGCGGCAGTCAAGCCGCGCGACCACGGCATCTACCCGCCGACCACGCTGGTCGAGATCGAGAACACCCACAACCGGGCCGGCGGCGTGGTGTTTCCGCAGGACGAGGCCGAGCGCATCTGCGCCGCGGCCCGCAGCCGCCGCATCGCCAGCTTCCTCGACGGCGCGCGGATCTGGAACGCAGCGCTCGCCAGCGGACGGACGCCGGCCGAACTGGCGCGCCCGTTCGACCTCGTCGCGGTGTCGTTGTCGAAAGGGCTCGGCGCTCCCGGCGGCTCGCTGCTGGCCGGTCCGCGCGACGTGATCACGCGGGCGGTACGGCAGCGCCGGATGCTCGGCGGCGCCATGCGACAGGTCGGCATCTTCGCGGCCGCCGGCCTGCATGCGCTCGACCACCACGTCGCGCGGCTCGCCGACGATCACGCCAATGCGCGGCGCCTCGCCCAGCGGCTCGAACGCTGCGCCGGCGTGGTGCTCGACCTGGCGACCGTGCAGACCAACATCGTCGTGTTCACGCTGGCCCCGAACGCGCCCGATGCGGCTACCGTCGTCGCACAGGCGCGGGCACGCGGCGTCCTCGTCAATGCGCTCGGCGTGCGGACGATCCGTGCATTAACCCATCTCGATGTGTCGGCGGCGCAGTGCAGTCGAGCCGCTGATGTGCTCGCCGAGATCATCGATACGCGAGCCGGCTAATGGGCGCAACTTGTCCGATCGGTTTGCGTCGGGCACCTCGTCGATGTCTTTGCGATCAACGAGTCATCGCTTCTTGCGCAGCCTGATTGACGTAAGTTCCTGCATGCCCAGACCTCCCAATCCGCAGACCGCGGTGATCGTCGTCGTGCCCGAGGCCGAGCCATCGGTCGGTGCGCTGCGCGCACGCTTCGATCCTTCGGCCGCGCTCGGCGTGCCGGCCCATGTCACGCTGCTGCATCCCTTCATGGCGCCGGACGCGATCGACGCGGCGGTCCGTGACCGCCTCGCAGCGATTGCGGCAGCGAGCGCACCGTTCGGTTTCCGGCTCGACGCGATCGGTCGCTTCCCTGAAACGCTGTACCTGGCGCCCGAACCCGCGGCGCCGTTCGTCGCGCTGACCCGTGCGCTCGTCGCCGCCTTCCCGGCCTGGCTGCCGTACGAGGGCCGGCATCCCACCGTGGTGCCGCATCTGACGGTCGCGCAGACCGATCCGTCACGACTCGACTCGATCGAGTCCGAATTGCGTGATGCCAAGGACCAGGATGCGATTACCGCGCACTGCACGGACATCGTTCTGATCGAGAACGCATCCGGGCAATGGAACACCATGCACACGTTTTTGCTCGGCAGTCGTACTGCCGATTCAAACGCCGCCGCACATCAAAAGGGTCCAATTGCCGAACGGCTCATGAAGAACGGCGATGAACAAGGAAATGCTGACCCTTGCCTGGCACCTCCCGATGCGCTAGAAGGACCGCAAAGGAGCATCGGATGACCAGCAAAAAGGGCCGCATCGTCGGCAAGGTGACCTATCGCGAGGGCGACGGCGGACCGATGGTCATTCGTACCGGTCCTTGTGAGATCACCCTGACCAACCTCGACGTCACCATTTCGTGGACCGACGGCGATACGCGCGGCTCGACGGCGATGCCGCTCGCCGAGTACACGCGCTACCTGACGAGCGGCGCGATCGAACTCGACGGCTGAGGGCGACGAGGGACGTTCTTCGCACCGGTCGGTGCGGGCAGCAGCGGCTGCTTGTCGATGTAGAGACGGTCGATCGCTGCGAGCGAGGTGAAGGCATGGCGATTGCCCAATGTGGGCTGCCGCGCCCTGGCGTTCCGCCGGTCGCGCGTCCGCCCCGATCCTCACCCGTCCCTGTCTCTGCCCATGAACAGCGCAACCACGTTCGACGCTTCCACCGGCGTCATCGATTTTTCGGTCACCGTGGCCGGCAAAGCGATCCCGTGCCGGGTCACCGAAGGCTGGTTGCGGCAAGCCTACGGGCCCGCCGCCCTCGACGACGGCGCTCTGAAAGCGTTCACCGCCCGCCGCGCGACCGTCGACGCGGCCGCGCTGCGGACCTGGCTCGCATCGCAGGGCGCCGAACCGGTGTGGCTGAAGCACGACCAGGTCTGGCGCCAGCCGCGATCGGCGCCCGCGCGCCGGGTCGAATCGCCCTGACGCGACGCCGAGTTTCGCCGCGGCTCTGCCGCCTGCGGCACACTGCCGGCGTGCAAGCCGAGGCGACGCGATGATCCACATTCGGGAGATCGACCATCTGGTGCTGCGCGTCGTCGACCTCGACCGCATGGTCGCGTTCTACACCGGCGTCCTCGGCTGCGCGGTCGAGCGTCGGCAGGATGCGATCGGCCTGGTTCAGCTGCGTGCCGGCCGCTCGCTGGTCGACCTGGTGCCGGTCGACGGTGTGCTCGGCCGCGCTGGCGGCACAGCGCCCGGCGCGGAGGGCCGCAACCTCGATCACTTCTGCTTCCGGGTCGAACCGTTCGACGAGGCCTCGATCCGCCGCGACCTGAGCGCGGCCGGCGTTGAAGCCGGCGAGACCGTGATGCGCATCGGTGCGGAGGGCGAAGGCCCGTCGATCTACCTCAGCGACCCGGAGGGCAACACCGTCGAGCTGAAGGGCCCGTCACGCCTCGCGTGACAGACGCCGGTGCTCGAGGGCCGGCAGCTGGCGGCGCACCGCGGCGATCCGCTCCGGATCGAGGTCGGCGATCACGACCCCCTCGCCTTCGTCGCGCACATTGAGAACCCCGCCCCACGGGTCGACGATCATGCTGTGGCCCCAGGTGCGTCGGCCGTTCTCATGCAGCCCGCCCTGCGCCGGCGCGATCACATAGCACTGGTTCTCGACCGCACGCGTTCGCAACAGCAGTTCCCAGTGGGCCTGTCCGGTCGTGTGCGTGAACGCCGACGGCACCGACAGCAGGTCGCACGGCGGGTCCATCAGCGCCCTGTACAACTCCGGAAAGCGCAGGTCGTAGCAGACGCTCAGGCCGACGCGCAGGCCGTCGGCCTCGAACGCTGTCGTGGTTGTTCCGGCCAGCAACACGCGGCCTTCGTCGTAGCGCTCGCGGCCATTGTCGTAGCGGAACAGGTGCATCTTGTCGTAGCGTGCGGCCAGGGTGCCGTCGGGCGCGTAGATGCAATTGGCGTTCAGCACGCGTTCCGGCTCGCGGCTCTGGATCGGCAACGTGCCGCCGATCACCCAGACGCTGTGCTGGCGGGCAGCGTCGGCCAGCGCGCGCTGGATCGGACCGCTGCCGGGCGCCTCGGCGATCGTCAGCTTGTCGCGGTCGGATCGGCCCATGAAACAGAAGTACTCGGGCAACGCGACCAGGAACGCACCCGCTGCCGCCGCTTCGGCGATCAGGCGCTGCGCGCTCTCGAGGTTGCGCTCGACGCTCGGCGTGGACACCATCTGCAGGGCGGCGATCTTCATAGGCATGTCACTGGTTGGGCGACGACGCGGACGCGGCGGGCGGATCGGCCGCCGAGACATCCTGGGTCCGGCGGCGCTCGACGCGCTCGACCTTCGGATCGTCCCACGGCCCGCTGACGTGGAACTCGCGCGTGCCGGCCTCGATCAGCGGCTTGCGCAAGAAGTACTGGGCCAGGAAGGTGCCGATGCCGACCGCCGGATTGATGATCGCGTAGGCCAGCGACGCGGTGCCGGCATTGATCTCAGGCACCACGACGACGCGCAGGTCCTGCGTCTCGTGGCCGATGTCGGCGCGGCCTTCCATCAGCACGACGGCGGCCGGCCCGCGCATCCGCAGGTTGTTGGTGCGGGCGACGCCGTCGTCGATCGCGACGTCGCCGGTCACGCTGTCGAATGCGAAGCCCTGCTCGAACAGGTCGCGGAAGTCGAAGGCGAGGCGGCGCGGCAGCGACTGCAGACTCAGCACGCTGAGCAGACGCGCGGCGCCCGGCTCGGCTTTCAGGAACTGGCCAGCGTCGATCGCGACGTTGATCTGGCCGTCCATGCTCGGGTAGTCCGGCGAGAGCGGCGAGCCGAGCCACGACACCTGCCCGGACAGCGCGCCCTTGCCGCCACGGATCGCCTTGCCGGCGCCGAGCCGTTCGAGCAGCGCGCCGCTGTCGGACACCGCGAGTTTGAAATCCATCGAGGCGCGGCGCTTGTTCGCCGCGTCGCCCGGCACATTGACCGCGCCGCTCCAGGTTCCGGTCGCCGTCAGCTGGGCTTCGGGCAGCGTGACGTTCATCTTCGTGAGGCGCCACTCGCGCACCGGCTCGCGGCCGGCTTCGCGTCGGATCCGATTGGCGGCCTCGATCTCGACGCGGCCGAAGCGCCGCCCGCGCAGCTCGAGGTCGTCGACGACGATGTCGAGGCCCGGCACCGCGCTCGCCGGCTGTTCGTCAAGCAGCGTGTTCTCGACCTGGGCGACGTCGCTTTTCGGCAGGCTCAGGCGCGACAGCCGCGCGTAGACGCGTCCCGGTCCGGGGCCAGGCCCGGCCGCCGCGCGGCGGCGCGACGGCCGGAACTCGACATAGCCCTCGAGCTGGTCGGCAGTGACGTTGGCCCGCCAGAGTCCGGCCTCCTCGGTCGCCCCGGCGACCACGCCGGTGATGCGGCGTGAGCCGGACTGCACCTCCTGGGCGCGCAGCGCGATGGCATCGGGCACATAGTCGTCGGCGCGTGCGCCGGCGCCTTCGGCGGACGCAGTGGCAGCGGACGCAGCGCCGCGCTCGCGGGCTGATTCGGTCGAGGGCGCCACAGCCGAGCCCGCTCCCGCCGCACCGAACAACTTGTCGAACGCGGTCTCCCACGCATCGACGTCGAGGCGCTGCAGCACCAGGTTCGCGGCCACGCCATTCGCCGGTGTCGGCGCCGGTGCGAGCACGCCGATGCCGCCGCGCACGACGCGCGACGTCTCGCCGCTCTGCTCGCGCACGTACTGCACCTGCAGCAGGTTCGCGAGGTCGACGCGCAGGTTCTCGCGGGTGGCGTTTGCCGGCAGCGCCGCATCCTCGATCGCGCTGGTCTGGTAGCGCAGCTCGAGCGGCGTGGCGGCGGCCTTTGCGAGCGGATACGGCAGGTCGATGCCGAGTCCGAGCAGGTTGCTCGTCACCAGCATCTGCGGACGCCCGTGTGCAAAGCCGAGCGTGAAGCGATACGCCGCCTGGCCGTTCAACGCGCCGGCGAGGCGCGCGACCGGCCCGAGCTCGGCGGCCCGGCGCAAGCCCTCCGCGGTTGCGCTGCCTTGCCCGCTGAAGCGCAGGCTGTCGTCGCCCTGCTTGCCGCCGTCGAAGCTGGCCTCGCCGCCGAACAGGCGCGCGGTTGCGCCGACGACCGCAAAGCCCTTCTGCGTGAAATCGACGCGACCCTTCGCGTTGCCCAGGAGTGGCGTGTCAGGGCTGATGCGGACGTCGTTGCCGGCCAGCGCGAGACTGCCCTTGACCGCCGTCGTCGAGAGCGCGGCGAGCGGAATCTCGAGCGCGAGCTTCAGCTCGGCCGGGCCCGTGGCGCTGGCGGTGGCGAGCGACTTCGAAATCCAGCCGCCGATCGGCGTCGTGTTGACGACCTTCACCATGTCGGCGAGCGGCCCCTTTGCGGTCGTCTCGAGCGCCAGCACCGGTCGCTCACCGAGGTTCGGAATCTGGCCGGTGATGGAGCCCCATTCGATCGTGCCGACAACAGCCCGCGCGTTGCGGATCTCGAGTGTCGAGCGGTCAATCACCAGCTCGCCGTTGACGCCGGTCAGGGCCAACCACTGCGGCGAATCCGGCGCGAATGCAAACGTCGCGTTATAGGCTTGGCCGGCGATGCGGAACTCGCCGTTCTTGCCGGTGCGCGCGTCGTGGAACGGGAAGTCGCGCAGGTGGCCCTTGACGCGGAAGGCCGCCGTCTTCACGGTGCCGCCACGCACGGCACCCTCGACATAGCGCCGCGTCGCCTCGGGCAGGCCGAGCGGCAGGTAGCGCGCGATGCGCACGGCCACACCATCAGCGAGCTTGCCGTCGAGCTCGAGGCGGCCTGGAAAGCGCCCGCCATGGCCCTTGTCGGCCGCGTCACCACTGCTCCAGGTTGCACTCAGCTCGCCGTGCGCATCGGCATTCGAGAACTTTGCGTCCTTGACCTGCATCGTCAGCTTCGGCTCGTCGGATGCCGCCTTTCCAGGCTCGATCTTCCACGTCAGCTGCGCGCTCAGCTGGTCGAGCGGAACCAACGGATCGGCGAATACGCCGGGCAGCAGGATCGCGCCGTCCTTCATCGCGACGCGCGCCTCGCCGCCGGCCTCCGTCGCGCGCAGTTCCAGCGTCGCCCCGCGCAGCCCGGGACGACCGACGCCATGGGGCTCACTGGCGGCGCGGGCGGCCAGCGAAAGCCCGCTCAGGGCGCCCTTAACCTGGTAGCGCTCCGGTGCATCGAGCGGCCCCTGCCAGCGCGCGCTGAAGTCGCTGAGCGCGCCGCGCGGCTTCGCGTCGGCGAGCAGACGCCGGGCCGCATCGCCGATCGGAACCCGGGTCGCGATGTCGGCCATCACGCCGACATCGAGGCGCTGCGCGGTGAAGGAGCCGCCGGTCGTCGCTTCGCCGGGGCGCTGCCGCCAGGTCAGCGCCAGATCGCCCTGCGGCCAGCGGATGCCGTCGCCGGTCAGGAACCCGAAGCGGCGCAGCATGACCGCCCCGCCCTCGGCGTCGCGCTGACCTTCAAGGCGGCCCTCCATCTGCTCGAAGACCAGCGGCTCGGCGTCGGGCGCAAGGCGCAGCGCGACCTCGTGCAATGCAACGTCGACGGTCGCAAGGCGCGGCTCGCCCTCCTGCAGCTCGACCCAGGCTCGCAGTGCGCCGTTGCCCTCGCTCAGGTCGAACGGCAGGTCGACGTGGCGCTTCAGCTCGCGCACATCAGCGCGCGGCAGGCTGGCGTAGGCCGAGCCGCTCCAGTGCTTCCAGTCGCCGCTGCGGCCGAGCAGGCGCTGCGTGAAGCGGCCTTGCAAGGTAAAGCGGTCGCCCCAGTCAGCAGGCGGGGTCGCGTCGACGCGCAATGCGTGATGGCGCAGGCTGTTGCGCACAATCATCTGCACGTCGGTCAACGCGAGCGGTGGGGCCTGCCGCTGCTCGTCGATCCAGCGGATCGCGCCTTGGCGGATCACGAACTCGCCCTGCTTGAAGAACCAGTCGGCCGCGGCGCCGTCGTCGGCGCCGCTTCCTCCGCCGCCGAGATCGAGCCCGGCGACGAAGAGACGACCCTGCGGGTCGCGCCGGACCTCGAGCTCGGCACCGTCGATCAGAAGCTGTTCGAAGCGCAGCTCGAGGGCGACCAACGAGCGCGCCGACAGCGCCGCGACGACCCGCGGCAGGCGCAGCGCGGTGCGGCCGGCCGGGTCGAGCAGGACCACGTCGCGCAGCTCGATGCCCGGCACCCAGCCGCTCGAGTGAACCTCGATCGTGCCGATGCGGACGGGGACCCCGAGAGCCGCGCTGGCGCGCGATTCGATCGGTGCACGCCACTGCTGGATGTGCGGCAGAATGAACCAGTGGAGCGACAGCCAGGCCAACAAGAGCAGGCTCCATGCCGCAATCACCAGCCCGCCGATGAGCCGAACGCCGACCACCCGCCACGGATGTCGGTCAGGACGGCCGGCAGGCTGCACCGGCGCAGCGGCTTCGACGGGGGACAGTGGGGACATGAAGGATCAGGGCGCCGGCCGGTGGACGGCCTTCAGCGGCAGACCGCTAACAGCCTCGACAGCGCACGCGGCAGGGCGCAACGACGGCGCATCTTCAGCAGGTCTCCAGCACCCGGTTCAATCTAGCACAGAGCCTCGTTGACGCCATGGATACCCCGTCGTCGAGCGGTGTCGAGTCCGTGGCAAGTCGCGATCCCGCCTCGCCGGCCCTGGCCAGCCACAGCCGCTTCGTGCAGCGCGTGCGGCGCCGCTATAAGGGCGAGCTGCCGCTGCTGCCCGCCGGCGTCCCGACGCGCGCATCGATCGACGCGCTGATCGATCGCCTGCTGCAGGACGGCCGCGGCCTCGCGAGCGCGATGCGGGTCGCGCGCCAGCTCGTCATCGAGCGCCTGGCGGTCCTCGACGTCGAGTGCAGCGCCACGCTCGAGGACGTCACGACGGCGATGACGGACCTCGCCGAAGCGACCCTGAACCGCGCGCTCGCGGAGGCTTGCGGCGCGCTCGACACGCGCTTCGGCGTGCCGCGCAATGCCGCGGGCACGCGGATCGACTTCTGGGTCGTCGGCATGGGCAAGCTCGGTGCGCGCGAGCTCAACGTGTCGTCCGACATCGATCTGGTCTACGTCTACGAGGAAGGCGGCTTTACCGACGGTGCCGCGCCGATCAGCGCGCACGAGTACTTCTCCCACCTCGCGCGCAGCCTGTACGCACTGATCGGCGACACCACCGAGGACGGCTTCGTGTTCCGCGTCGATCTCGCGCTGCGCCCTAATGGCCAGTCGGGTCCGCCGGTCGTCAGCCTGTCGATGCTCGAGGAGTACCTGCAGGTGCAGGGGCGGGAATGGGAGCGCTTCGCCTGGCTGAAGAGCCGCGTCGTCGCGCCGCGCCGCAGCGTCGAGGACGGCCGCGCGCTCGCGCTGCGCGGCCTGGTCACTGCCTTCGTCTACCGGCGCTATCTCGACTACGGCGTGTTCGAAGGGCTGCGTCAGCTGCATGCCAAGGTGCGCGACGAGGCGCAGCGGCGCGCCGCCGGCCGGCCCGAGCGCGCCAACGACGTCAAGCTGTCGCGTGGCGGCATCCGCGAGATCGAGTTCATCGTCCAGCTCCTGCTGGTCGTGCGCGGTGGTCAGTTCCCCGAGATGCGCACGCGCTCGACCTTGAAGGGGCTCGCGAAGCTGGCGGCCGGCGGCTTGATGAAGCCCGACAGCGCGACCCGTCTGGCCGAGGCGTACACGTTCCTGCGTCGCGTCGAGCACCGCATCCAGTACCTCGACGACCAGCAAACGCACCTGCTGCCGACGCAGGACAGCGATCTCGACTGGATCTCGCGCAGCCTCGGCTTCGACTCGGGCACTGCCGCGTGCGCGCTGCTCGACCGGCTCGGCGAGTTGCGCGAGTTCGTTGCGACCGAGTTCGACGCGCTGCTCCACGACGGCCGCTCGTCGGTCGGCGGCGCGAAGGCCGGCAGCGGCTGCCGGACTTGCGGCCCGGCGGCGCATCCGATCGACAGCGAGGCGTTCCTCGAGCAACTGCCGCCCGAGCTAGCGGCGCGGGTCCGGCCGCTCGCCGAGCAGCCGCGGGTTCGCCAGCTGCGCGACGACAGCAAGCTGCGCCTGGCTCGCCTGGTGACGCGGGCGGCGCACGCGGTCAGCGAGGCGCGCTGCACGCTCGCGGCCGCGCTGCTGTTCGTCGATTGGATCAAGCCGCTGCTGCGACGCGAAAGCTACCTCGCGCTGTTGATCGAGCGCCCCGAAGTGCAGAACCGGCTGCTGCGACTGCTCGGCCTGGCGCGCTGGCCGATGCGCTACCTGATGCTGCATCCGGGCGTGATCGACGAGCTCGCCG
>Ga0070675_100000230_pt1 | contig 35985 bp, 29 predicted proteins | sample KBSM43metaG_FD_65343 | JGI IMG/M metagenome (GOLD analysis project Ga0070675, IMG submission 65343) | Miscanthus rhizosphere microbial communities from Kellogg Biological Station, Michigan, USA - KBS M4-3 metaG | ecosystem: Host-associated > Plants > Roots > Rhizosphere > Soil ... | reverse complement strand
TTCCAATCATGACCATTAGCAACCACCCACTGCCGCGAAGGACGTTCCTGCGAGGGCTCGGCGCCACGATGGCGCTGCCGCTGCTCGACGCGATGCGTCCGGCGGCGTCGACGCTTGCCCCGTCGGAATCACCAATCCGCCTGGGTTACGTCTACACGCCGAACGGCATCGTCGGCGCGTGCGACAAGAGCCCGCGGCCGTTCATGTGGACGCCGAAAACCGCCGGTGCGAACTTCGAGTTCGGCCCGACGATGAAGGGATTGGAACCATTCCGGGAGCACTTGAACGTCATCAGCGGATTGGCGCAGGTGACTGGACGCGCCCTGGGTGACGGTCCCGGCGACCACGCGCGCGCGACCGCGACGTTCCTGACCGGCGTCCATCCCTACAAGACCGGCGGCGCCGATTTCCGGCTGGGCATTTCCGCCGATCAGATTGCGGCGAAGGCGTTTGGCAAGTACACGCAGCTGTCGTCGCTCGAGCTCGGCCTGGAGCCGCAGCCGCTCGCAGGGAACTGCGACTCGGGCTACACGTGTGCCTACATGTCGATGTCGTGGCGCGGTCCGAACAGCCCGTTGCCGGCCGAGATCAATCCGCGCGCCGTGTTCGAGCGGCTGTTCGGCGACGGCGACAGCACGGATCCGGAGGTGCGCGCCCGGCGGCTCGAGAAACAGAAGAGCGTGCTCGATTACGTCAGCGGCAGCCTGACGCGCTTGCAGCAACGGCTTGGCGCGGGCGACCGCCGGAAGATCGAGGAATATCTCGACGCGGTTCGCGACATCGAGCGGCGCATCGCCCTGGCCGAGCGACAGAGCCGCACGTTAGAGGTGCCCGTGCTCGATCGGCCCGGCTCGGTTCCCGACGACTACCTGCAGTACTCGAAACTGATGATCGATCTGCAGGTGGCGGCCTGGCAGACGGACATGACGCGCGTGGCTTCGTTCATGTTGGGCCGCGACGGCAGCAACCGCGCGTATCGCGAGATTGGCATCTCGGACGGCCACCACTCGATCTCACACCATCAGGGCGATGACGAGCGGCTGGACAAACTCATCAAGATCGACGAGCTGCACGTGTCGATGTTCGCGTATCTCCTGAAGCGGCTGCAGGAGACGCGTGACGGCGACGGCACGCTGCTCGATCATTCGCTCGTGGTGTTCGGCAGCAGCATCAGCGAATCGAACATCCACACCCACGACGATTTGCCCATTGTGCTTGCGGGCACTGCCAATCGGCAGCTCGCCGCCAACCGGCATCTGGTGTATCCGAAGGAAACGCCGCTGAACAATCTGTTCCTGAACATGTTCGACCTGGCCGGCGTGTCCGGTGTCGACGGCTTCGGTGATAGCACCGGACGGCTGCAGAACCTCTAACAGCGGCGCAGCGAACCTTGCGAACCCTGAGAACCTCGCGAACCCAGCGAACTTTGCGAACCCCTCGAACTATGGTTCTTTTCGTCTTAGCGGCGTGGCTGCCGCTGGGCGCGCAGTCGCGCGACGGGCATGCGACCGCGGGAAAGGCGCGGACTGAAGTATCGGCTGGGAACGTTCGGCCAGAGTTGATCGCCGCTGTCACGCGCCGCGATCAGAAGGCATTCGACGGGCTGATGCGCGCCCGAGCCGACGTGAACGCCGCGCAGCCCGACGGCGCGACGGCGCTGGCCTGGGCGGTCTATCTCGGCGAACGGCGCATGGCCGAGGCGTTGCTCGACGCAGGCGCACGCGCGGATACCGTCGACGAATACGGCGAGACGCCCGTGACGCTGGCCGCCGGCAACGGCGACGCCGCGCTCGTACGGCGGCTGCTGGCGGCCGGCGGTGACGCGCGCGGCGCGCGGTGGAATGGCGAGTCGGCGGTGATGATCGCCGCCGGCGCCGGCAACCTTGACGTCGTCCGCGAACTGGTTCAGCACGGCGCGGATGTGAACGCCGCGGACCCTCGCGCCGGTCAGACCGCGCTGATGTGGGCCGCCGCCGAGGGGCACAGCGACGTGGTCGACGGCCTAATCGCGCTCGGCGCGAACGTCAACGCTGCTTCGAAAACCGGTTTTACGCCGCTCGTTTTCGCGGTCGTCAAGGGCGATCTCGCGTCGATGAAAAGCCTCGTGGCGGCGGGCGCCAATCCCGACGCCGCGTTGCGATCGGGCGCGAAGCCCGTGATCGTGGCGATGCAGTATCGGCACACTGATGCCGCGCTGACGCTGCTCGACGCCGGTGCTGACTTTCGCGTGAGCGATCGCGCCGGGAACACGACGCTGCACCTTGCCGCGCAGGCTGGGGATTTGGCACTGGTGCGTGTGCTGCTCGGCAAAGGGGCGGACCCGAACGCGCGGACACCAAAGTCCACCGCGCAGGCAGGAGCACGCGGCGGCGGTGGCGGGGGTCGGGGCGGTCCCGCCGGGGAGCAAACAGCGCTGATGGTTGCGGCCCGCGCGGACCGGGCCGAGGTGATGCGGGCACTGGTCGCCGCCGGCGCGAACCCGACGCTCGCCGCCCAGGACGGATCGACGCTGCTGATGGCGGCCGCGTCGGGCGCGCGGCTGGCAACGTTCAAGTACGCGTACGAGCTCGATCACCAGATCGGTGTCGTCACCACGAGCGGCAATACGATCATGCACGCGGCCGTTGCAATGAACGGGCGCACCCAGCCGGAAGTATGCGAGGTGATCCAGTTCCTCGCCGACCACGGCGCGAAGCTCGACGAGATGAACGGCGCGGGACGCACGCCGATCGCGATCGCCGACAATTTGCCGGTCGATCTCGCAGTCGATCTCTTGACCAAGCTGATCACCGCACAGGGCGGCGTGCCGAAAATACCCTCGAAACGGTAATGAAACATCTTTCCGGCTGGGGCATTCTCGGGCTCGCGTTCCTGGTTGGCGCGCAGGCGCCGGTTTTGGTTCCGCAAGCGCCGCTGAGCGGTCTGCCGCCGGTGGATTATTCGCTCGGGTCCGACTCGCAGCCGCGGCCGGACGTGCCTCACGGCAGCCTGACACGACACGTGCTGGCAGCGGGCAAGTTTTTCCCGGGAACTCCGCACAATTATCAGTTGTACGTGCCCGCTCAGTACGATCCGAGCCGGCCGCTCGCGTTCATGATCTTTCTCGACGGCAGCGGCTACGCCGGCGACAACGTGCGCGTGCCGGTGGTTCTCGACAATTTGATCGCGGCCGGCGACGTGCCGCCAATGGCGGCCATCTTCATCGATCCGGGCGTGATGCCGGCCCTCTCCGACGACGCCCAGAACCGCTACGAGCGCATCTTCGAATACGATTCGCTGACACCGCGATTCGCCAACTTTCTGATCGAGGAATTGATTCCCGAGGTGGCGAAAACCCGCAACCTCTCGAAAGATCCCAACGACCATGGCATCGCCGGCCTCAGCACCGGCGGCGTCGGAGCGTTCGTGGCGGCGTGGAACCGTCCCGACCACTTCCGCCGGGTCATCACCTGGATCGGCAGCTTCGGCAATTTCAGGGGCGCCGATCGCCTGCCGGGACTGATCCGCCGCACCGAGCCGCGCCCGCTGCGCGTGTTCATGCAGACTGGCCGTCAGGATCTCGTCAACTATGCCGGCAGTTGGTATCTCGAGAATCCGCGCATGGCCGCCGCGCTCGAGTTCGCCGGGAACGACGTAAAGATCGAACTCGGAGAGGACGGCCACAGCAATCGCCACGGCGCGTCGATCCTGCCCGATACCCTGCGGTGGTTGTGGCGCGGCTATCCGAATCCGATCGCGCCGGGTGAAGCGCCGACCGGCGCCGGCCGCGGCGTGTTCGCCTCGACGGTTCCGCGCCGCGAAGTCGTGCCGCCGCCGCCGAATCCTGCCGCGCCAGGTCGCGGCGCAGCGCCGGGCGGGCGCGGCGGCGGGCCGCGCGGCGCGGTCTACGCGCTGATTTACCCCGACCGAGTGTGGGAGCCAGTCGGCGACACCTACGCCTCCCCATCCAGTCCGGCGGTGGACAAGGACGGCAACGTGTTCTTCGCCGATCCCGCCAGCAATCGGATCTACCGGTCGGATTTGGCGCGACACGTCTCGCTGTTCAAGGAAAACACCGGCGGCGCGCGGGCGCTTCGCGTGGGCGCCGACGGCCGGCTCTATGCGACACAGCGTGCGACGAAACGCATCGTTTCCTATGGTGCCTCGGGCGACGAGAGGGTCGTCGCCGAGAACGTCGAAGCCAACGATCTCGTGCTGACCCGTAGCGGCGTCATCTATTTCGTCGATACCGCGCACAAGATCGTCGGCCGCATCGACGCCAGCGGTCCCCGGGGACAATATCGGGTGGTCTACAACCGCGGCGAGATCATGAGCCCGACCGCGCTCACGCTGACGCCGGACCAGGCGATGCTGCTCGTCGGCGACGGGATGGATCGCTTCCAGTGGTCGTTTCAGATCGCAGCCGACGGATCGCTCGTCAACGGTGAGCCCTTCCAGCGTCTCGAGATGCCGGAAGAGGGTCTGTTCAGCGGTGTCTCCGGCCTGACCACTGACACGCTCGGCTACATGTGGGCGAGCAGCGCGATGGGCATTCAGGTATGCGAGCAACCAGGACGATGTACCAACATCCTGAATAAGCCGGAGTTCAACAGCGTCCCGATCACGAGCATCGCGTTCGGTGGGCCTGGCCGTACCTGGTTGTACGTCACTCAGGGCGGCAAACTGTATCGTCGCGACACGAAACGAACCGGTGCTGTGGCGTGGGAACTCCTCAAGCCACCGCAGCCTGGACTTTGAACTGTGATCGCCAACGTCCTTTCGGTGATTGCGATGATCATGACTTTGCCCGGTGCGGACATGCAGGAACGCACTGTCGCCGATGGTGTGTATACCGACGCTCAAGCGGGCCGCGGCGCCGTGGCCTACGACGTCGCCTGCAGCGGGTGTCATCGTCCAGACCTGAGCGGCGGCACTGGCCCCGCGCTTAAAGAACAGCGTTTCGCGCGGAATTATGCGGGCAAGGACCTCAAGACGCTGTATACGAAAATCGCGACGACCATGCCGCGCGGCACGCCTGCCAGTCTCGCCGACGACGTTTATCTGGATATCGTGGCTCACGTTCTGAAAGAGAACGGCTTCAAAGCCGGAGCGAACGAACTGACGGCCGACGGGCTCGAAGCCATCCGCGTGCTGCCGGGACAACCGAAGCCGCCGCCGCCAGTCGGCGAGTACTCCTACGTCGAAGTCGTGGGATGCCTCACGCCGGGCGAGCGCGGCGCGTGGCTGCTGACGAACGCGAGCGAGCCTGTTGTCGTCGTTTCGCCCGCATCAGCGAGCGACGCGAACGACAAGCCGGACCCGCCGCTTGGGACGCAGACATTTCACCTGTTGGATGCGATGGCCTACCCGGCGGCCGCACATCGCGGTCACAAGATGTACCTCCGCGGATTGCTGATCAAACTGCCGGACGAGCAGCGACTGACGATCAGCGCGTTCGAGATGCGGTCGCCCGGTTGTGGCAGATGACGCCAGGATGTCATAGAGTTCGCGGTGCGTCAGCCGTGCTGAGGAGGGAATGAAATACCTGTCTTTGTGCGCCATTGCCATCAACATCATCGTCGGGGCTGCCGTCGGCCATGCACAGCCTCCGGCGCGGGGCCAGACGCCGCCACGGACCGTCACGTCGCCGCGCGATGCCTATCCCGCCCGTCCCGCCGCCGATCCGGCCGCGGTTGAACGCGGCAAGGCGCTCTACAGCGTGAACTGCCAGTTTTGTCACGGCGCCGACACTCGCGGCGGCGATAGTGGGCCAAGTCTGCTGCGTTCGGGCGTCGTGCTCGACGATCAGCACGGCGAGTTGATGGCGCCGATCATCCAGAATGGCCGCACCGATCGTGGTATGCCGAAATTCGCCTTCACCAACGATCAGGTCGCCGATGTCGCGGCGTTCATTCATACCTTCCGCGCGGCCGGCTACGATGAATCGCGGCAGAAGCCGCCGAGCATCGTGGTGGGCGACGCCAAAGCCGGCGAATCGTTCTTCGCGGCGAAATGTTCGTCGTGTCACTCGCCGACCGGCGATCTGAAAGGGATTGCTGCGAAGATCAGCGACGCGCGCCTGCTCCAGCAAACCTGGTTGATGCCCGGGACTGGCGGAGGGCGTGGCGGCCCGGCGCCGGTCACGGTGAAGCCGGCGCGGGTGACAGTCACTCTGCCGTCGGGTGAAAAAATCTCCGGCGTGCTCGATCGCATCGACGACTTCGGCGTGTCGCTCAGGATGGACGATGGGACGTTCCGATCGTTTCGAACGCCGCCCGGTTCGAGAAACGCGCCAACGGTCGACGTTCAGGATCCGTTGCGGCCGCACAGGGATTTGTTAAAGGCCTACTCCGACGCCGACATCCACAACGTAACGGCTTACCTGGTCACGCTGAAATGAAGGATCCAGTTAACGATCGCCTGCCTCGCCGAAGCTCGCGCACGCGTCTTGCGAGCGGAGGCGGGTGGCTTCGCGGTCTGGTGGCTTCGGGCCTGGCGACAGTGGCGTTGGCGGGCCAATCGATCGGCGTCGATCCGGCAGCGTTGCTGAAACCGCTCGGCGAGCAATGGACCTCGTATTCCGGCGACTACACGGGCCGCCGCTATAGTTCGCTGACCCAAATCAACCAGTCGACCGTGAAGAACTTGTCGCTCGCCTGGACGGTGCGCCTCGCCGGCGGCGCGCCGGCCGGCGGACCGCCTGCCGCAGGCGCGGCCCCGGTAATGGTCGGCGGCGAGGGCAGCGGCGACGTCGTGGTTGGTGGCAACATCACTATCAAGGGCTCGATTCTCGCCGTCAACGGCGTGCTCTACGTCACGGCGCCCGACAACGTCTGGGCGCTCGACGCCCACGATGGCCACACGCTGTGGCGATATTTTTGGAAAACGAAGGGCGGCACCCACATCGGCAACCGCGGTGCGGCGATGTGGAACAACTACCTGTTTTTTGTGACACCTGACGATTATTTCGTGTCGCTCGATGCACGGACCGGAAAAGAGCGCTGGCACAAGGAAATTGCGAGCTTTGCCCAGCAGTACTTCCTGACGTCGGCGCCGATGGTGGTCGGCAACCACGTGATGGTCGGTACCGGCAACGATCTCGATTCGCCCGGGTTCCTGCAGTCGTTCGATCCGGAAACCGGCGAGCTGCAATGGAAGTTCTACACTGTGCCAATGAACCCCGGCGATCCGGGTCTTGAAACCTGGAAGAACCTCGATGCGGCGCGTCACGGTGGCGGCCATCCTTGGCTGCCCGGCGTCTACGACCCGACCACGCATCTCTACATCTTCGGCACTGGCAATCCCACGCCCGCCTACATGTCGAAACCGCGCGGCGACGGGCTGGATAACCTGTTCACCTGCGCGATCGTCGCGGTGAATGTCGACAGCGGGAAGATGGCCTGGTACTACCAGACATCACCGCACGACACCCACGACTGGGACTCGGCGCAAACCCCGGTGCTGGTCGACGGCGACTTCCGCGGCAGCGGTCCGCGCAACATGGTGTTGACCGCCAGCCGTAACGGGTACTATTTCACGCTCGACCGCCACACCGGCGAGCGCATGGTCAGCACGAAATTCTCCGAGACCGTCAACTGGGCGAAGGGCATGAACGATCGCGGCCAGCCGGTGCGCGATCCGAAAAAGGATCACGACATCGGCGGGGCGCTGGTGTCGGCGGCCAACGGCGGTGCCACGAACTGGCCGCCGCCGTCCTACAGTCCCGACACCGGCCTGCTCTATGTGCCGACTGCCGAGACCTACGCGATGTACTACCTCAGCGAAACCGATCCGCGCGGGGCGATGGGCCTCGGCGGCAAGGACGAAATCAGCGTCGGCTCGATGGGGACCTACATTACGGCGATCGACTACAAGACTGGCCGAACCGTGTGGCGTCACAAATTCCGGGCCGCCCCCGGCAACAACCGCTCGGCGTCCGGCCTGTTGACGACGGCCGGAAAGCTGTTGTTTGGCGGCGACGTCTCCGGAAACATCGTCGCGTTCGATCCAGCGGACGGAAACATTCTGTGGCACAGCACCGTCGGTCAGGTAACCAACGCACCGCAGACCTACCTGGCCGACGGCCGGCAGTATCTGCTGGTCGGGGTGGGCGATTCGTTGTTTGCGTTTGCGCTGTACCAATGAGTGAACGCAAAGTTCGCAAAGGACGCAAAGAAAAGACATGTCCCAAAGATTCTTTGCGAACTTCGCGACCTCTGCGTTTGAAAGGCTGATGTGATGATGACGCGCAGAGAGTTTGGTCAATTGGCGCTCGCGGGCCTTGCCCTCCCGAAGGTCGGCTTCGCGCAGGTGGTTGGCGGCGTGCGGCTTGGTGTGCAGACCTACAGCTTCCGTGACCTGCCGCGGAATGGCGGCGACGCGATCGACGTGGTGATTCGCGCGATGAAAGACTGCGGCGCCACGGAGTGCGAGCTGTTCGCACCGCAGGTGGAGCCGGTGTTCGGCAGCGGCGCACGCGGCGCTCGTGGCGGCCCGCCATCGCCCGAGGCGGTCAAGGCGCGCGAGGATCTGCGGAAGTGGCGGCTCGAAACGCCACTCGATCATTTCCAGGGCGTCCGCAAGAAGTTCGACGCCGCCGGCATCACGGTTTACGCCTACAACTACAGCCCCAATGCGAGCTTCACCGACGAGGAAATCGCACGCGGCTTCGAGATGACGAAGGCGCTCGGCGCACAAATCATCACCGCCTCGACGACGCTCGACGTCGCCAGACGGATCGCGCCGCTGGCCGAAAAACATCAGACGGTTGTCGCCATGCACGGCCACTCGAACGTCTCCGACCCGAACGAATTCGCGACACCCGACAGCTTCGCTGCGGCCATGAAATTGTCGAAATACTTCAAGGTGAATCTCGATATCGGCCATTTCACCGCGGCCAATTTCGATGCACTGGGCTACATCCGCGCCCATCACGCCGATATCACCAATCTGCACCTCAAGGACCGCCGCAAGAACCAGGGCGACAACACCGCGTGGGGACAGGGTGAAACGCCGATTCGCGAAGTGCTGCAGCTCTTGAAGAAAGAGAAGTGGCCGATTCGCGCCTATGTCGAGTACGAGTACAAAGGCAGCGGCTCGTCGGTGGACGAAGTGAAGAAGTGTTTCGACTACGCGAGGCAGGCGCTGGCGTGACCAAGCGTATCGGCATGGGCCTGGTTGGACCAGGCTTCGTCGGCGCACACCACATTGACGCAGTGCGCCGTCTCGGCTTTGTTGACGTCGTGGCGATCGCCGCCAGCAACGAGGCCTCGGCTCGCCGGAAAGCTACGGCGCTTGGCGTCGATCGCGCTTACGGCAGCTACGAACAGCTGGTGGCTGATCCCGATGTTCACGTTGTCCACAATACGACGCCAAACCACCTGCACAGCGCCGTCATCATGGCGGCGCTGGCGCACGGCAAACATGTCATTTCCGACAAGCCGCTGGCGATGACTGCGCCCGAAGCACGCCAGTTGTGCGACGCGGCGGCGCGGGCGGGCGTTGTCAATGCCGTCACTTTCAACTATCGCGGCAACCCGCTGGTGCAGCAGGCCCGGGCGATGATCGCCGCCGGCGAGGTTGGCGACATCCATTTCGTCCACGGGTCGTACCTGCAGGATTGGCTGTTACAGGACACGGATTTTTCGTGGCGTCTTGAACCGGAAAAAGGCGGGGCCAGTTCGGCGATTGGCGATATTGGATCGCATTGGTGCGATCTCGTCCAGCATGTCGTCGGTCAGCGGATTGAGGAAGTGCTGGCAGACCTGACCACGGTGGTCGCCACCCGCTACAAGCCCGCGTCGTCCACGGAGGCCTTCGCGCGCGCTTCGGCGGACGGCCGTGAACCGTTCACGGTTCGGAGTGAGGACCTCGCCGCGGTGCTGGTTCGATTCTCGGGAGGGGCAAAGGGCTGTGTGACCGTGGGCCAGGTATGCGCAGGACATAAGAACGATTTGTGGTTCGAGGTGAACGGCCGGAAAGCGTCACTTCGCTGGGCCCAGGAACGTCAGAACGACCTGTGGATCGGCCGGCGCGAGTCCGCCAATGCGGTTCTTCCGAAGGATCCAGGCCTGTTGGTGCCGGCTGCTGCCGCCTACGCCCATCTGCCTGGAGGCCATCAGGAGGCGTGGGCCGACGCGTTCTGCAACGTCCTGCGCGACATCTACGGCTTCATCGCCGCGGGCCACGCGCCCGGCGATCCGAAGCCTGCGGCGTTTGCGACCTTCGAAGACGGATATCATGCGGCGTCCATCGTGGACGCCATTCTCGAGAGCCACCGCCGCGGCGGCGAGTGGACGAAGGTGGCGGCGCTGGTGGGAGTGACGTCATGAAACTCGGGCTGTTTACGCCGGTGTTTGGCAAGTTGTCGACCCGGGAAATGCTCGCCAAGGTGCAAGCGCTTGGCAAGGTGCAAGCGGTGGAACTTGGTACGGGCGGCTGGCCTGGCGCCGACCACATCGACCTGGCAGGGCTGATGGCGGATCAGAGTGCGGCGCTCAAGTACCGCCAGATGATCAATGACGCCGGCCTGACCATCAGCGCGCTGTCGTGCCACGGCAACCCGCTGCACCCCGATCGGAAGACCGCGAAAGAATACGACGACGTCTTTCGCCAGACGGTTTGTCTCGCGAAACGGATGGAAGTGCCGGTCGTCGTCACCTTTGCCGGGTGTCCGGGCGATTCAGACGACGCGAAACATCCGAACTGGGTGACCGCGCCGTGGCCGCCAGAGTTCCTCGAGGTGCTCGACTGGCAGTGGGAAAAAAAGGCGATTCCCTACTGGACCGAGACCGCCAAATTCGCCGCCGACAACGGCGTCAAAGTGGCGCTCGAAGCGCACCCGGGGTTCATCGTCTACAACGTCGAGACGATGCTGCGGTTGCGAGCGGCCTGCGGAAAGAACCTCGGCGTCAACTTCGATCCGAGTCACTTTTTCTGGCAGGGCGTGGATGTGCCGGCGGCGATTCGCGCCCTCGGTGACGCGATTTTTCACGTGCACGCCAAAGACGTCGCGCTCGATCCCCACAACATCGCGATCAACGGCGTGATCGATACCAAGACCTACCGCCGCATGCCCGAGCGCTCCTGGCTGTTCCGCAGCGTCGGTTGGGGGCACGACGAGCTCGAATGGAAGCGGATCGTGACCGCGCTGCGCCTCGTGAACTACGACTACGTGATGAGCATCGAACACGAAGATGCGCTGGCCTCGGTTGACGAGGGGCTGAAAGCCGCCGTCGACATGCTGTCGCGAGTCGTGCTCACCGAGCGACCCGTCGATCCCTGGTGGTCCTAAGGACAAGGTTCGCGAGGTTCAAGAGGTTCACCAGGTTCAAGAGGTTCCAGTGACGCTCGCAACGCGCCTCAAGCTATCGACGATGATGTTTCTCCAGTATTTCGTCTGGGGAGCATGGTACGTGACGATGGGGACCTGGCTGGGTGCGACGCTGCATTTTTCGGGCGAGCAGATCGGCCTGGCGGCGGGCACGACCGCGCTGGCCGCGATGATCTCGCCGTTTTTTGTCGGCATGGTCGCCGATCGATTTCTGGCAACCGAGAAGATTCTCGGCGGTTTGCATCTGCTCGGCGGGGCCGTGCTTTACGCCGCGTCGTTGCAGACCGCGTTCGGTCCGTTTTACGGCATCCTGCTCGTCTACACGCTCTGCTACATGCCGACGCTGGCGCTGAGTAATTCCATTTCGTTCCATCAGATGACCGATCCGGAGCGCGAGTTTCCAGGCATTCGCGTGCTGGGCACGATTGGCTGGATTGTCGCCGGCCTGTTCATCGGCTCGCTCGGCCTCGAGGCCACCGAGAAACCGCTGCAGCTCGCGGCGGCGGGATCGGTGGCGCTCGGCCTGTTCTGTTTTGCGTTGCCGCACACCCCGCCGCAGAAAAAGAGCCGCGTCACCATGCGCGACGTGCTTGGTCTCGATGCGCTCAGCCTGTTAGGCGAGCGCTCGTTCGCGATTTTCGTACTCGGATCGTTTCTGATCTGCATCCCGCTGCAGTTCTATTACGCCTTTGCCAACCTGTTCCTGAACGAGTTGCATGTCAGCAACGCGGCCGGGAAGATGACGCTCGGCCAGATGTCCGAGATCTTCTTCATGCTGGTGATGCCGTGGTTCTTCCGCCGGCTCGGCGTGAAGTACATGTTGCTGGTCGGCATGGCGGCGTGGACGGCGCGCTATGCGTTGTTTGCGTTCGGCGATAACGGCGCGCTGGTCTGGATGCTCTACGGCGGCATCCTGCTGCACGGCATCTGCTACGACTTCTTTTTCGTGACCGGTCAAATCTACGTGGACCAGAAAGCGCCAGGCGACCTGCGTGCCGCGGCGCAGGGCTTCATCGCGTTTGTTACGCTCGGCGTTGGCATGCTGATTGGCTCGTGGGTGTCGGGCCGGGTCGTCGATGCGTTCCGCGTTGGCGCCGACAATCACGCATGGAATCAGATCTGGCTCGTTCCGGCGGCCGGCGCCGCGGCCGTCCTGGTCCTGTTCGCGCTGTTCTTCCGGTCAGCCGAATCGCGGAACCCATCACTCGAACGCGTCTAGTAGACTGTCTCGCATCGTTTACTGTCGCTCGCCGGTTTCACGATGAACGCAGAGTTGGCACAGAACACCGAGAATCCAGAGTAATTTCATGCGGAGCAGCGAGCCGACCCGCATCGTCTCGCACGAGTCGCCGATGGGGCGATGGGAGATGGCGCTGCGCAAGCCGCACGAGTTGCTGCGGCGGCACGTCCGCCAGTACGTCGGCTGGTTCGAACACATGACGACGGCGCTGATGCGTCGCGAGCTGCCAACTGACGAAATCCCGCTGATTATTAATTTTGGTTCGCCGGTGCGCGTCTATGACGTCGGCGAGTCTGCGAAGTTTATTGACCTCGACAGCTTCACGACCGGCGCCTACGACGCCTTCCTCCGAGTGCGATCGCAGGGGCCGTCCGGCGGCGTGCAGGTAAACTTCACGATCCTCGGCGCCCGCTTGTTTCTCGGCCGCCCGCTCGGCGAACTGCGTAATCAATCGGTCCCGCTCGAGGTGCTGGTCGGCCGCTATGGGATCGAGTTGACCGAGCGGCTTCGCGACGCTTCCTCGTGGGAGGCGCGCTTCGACCTGCTCGATCGCGAGATCGGCAAGCGGCTCGAAGCGGCGCAGCGGCCATCGGCCAGCGTGCTCTGCACCTGGCATCGGCTGCTGCAGACCGGTGGCGTGGTGACGATCGGCGATCTGGTGGACGAAACCGGTTGGAGCCAGAAACACCTGATCGCGCGCTTCAAGCACGAAATCGGTCTGCCGCCGAAAACGATGGCGCGAGTGCTTCGTTTCGCGCGCGCCGCGGCGCGGCTGAAACGGGTCGGGGCACTGCCGCGAGCGGCGTCAACCGATCGGCTCGCCGACATCGCCGCCGATTGTGGCTATTACGATCAGGCGCACTTCAGCCGCGATTTTCGGGAGTTCGCCGGCGTCACGCCGACCGAGCTGATGGCGAATATGTTGCCGGATGGCGCTGGCATTCAAGCCGACGAACCGTAAGCCACGAAGCAACGAAGCCACGAAGCCACGAAGAAAATAGAACGCCGAGTGCGCAAAGAGCTCGGCGATCTAATCGCGCACCGCTGGACAGAAGAGAAGACTCCGACCGAGCGTCGCCCACAATCTCTCAGGCACTTTGCTCGTGGCGTGTGCGCTGATTTGCTGGCGGGCGCTTCGGGAAGGTTGGGCCATCGGCGAAAGCGGTCTCCGTGGTTGGATCTTCCGAACCGGAGCCCGGCTCACTACAATGAGGGCCTCTAGCAACAGCGAAGCTGCGCGTGCCCCTTTCCCCAGGAACTCGGCTCGGCCCGTATGAGATCGTCGGCGCTCTCGGCGCGGGCGGAATGGGGGAGGTCTATAGCGCGCGCGATACACGCCTGGGCCGTGTCGTCGCCATCAAGTTCATCTCGAATAACGTCCACGTCAATGCCCGAGAGCGCTTTGCCCGTGAAGCGCAGCTCGCATCCTCTCTCAATCACCCCAATATCGTCACGGTGTACGACGTCGGCGAGCAAGACGGTCATCCGTTCATTGTCATGGAGATGATCGCCGGCGAGTCGCTCTTCCTGCGCCTTGTCAGCAAACCGTTCAAGACCCGTGAGGCGCTCGAGATCGCTTGCCAGGTGGCCGATGGTCTCGCCGCTGCACACGCCGCGGATGTCGTTCACCGCGATCTCAAACCGCAGAACATCATGCTGACCGGCGATGGCCGGGCCAAGATTGTGGATTTCGGCTTGAGCAAACTGACGTCGGGTTCGGCGGACCCAGATGAGCTCACGGCAGCACACGGCGTGCTGACAGGCGATCGGGCGGTTCTCGGCAGTGCCGGATACATGGCGCCGGAGCAAGTGGCCGGTCAGTCCGTCGATGCACGCGCCGATCAATTTGCGCTCGGCACCATCCTGTACGAGATGCTTTCGGGCAAGCGAGCGTTCAAAAAAGCGACGTCGGTGCAAACCATGGCATCGATCATCGACGATGAACCACAGTCGCTGTTGGAGCTGCAGCCGCAGGTCTCGGAACCTTTGGTGACGTTGGTCGAGCGCTGCCTCGCGAAGAGTCGCGATCGTCGCTACGCGTCAACGCAGGACCTCGCGCGCGATCTCCACGACCTTCGCGACGGCTTGATCTCCGGGTCTCGGTCGTCCTTGCGGATGCCACCACCGAAAGCCCGCTCGACGAAGTGGTGGGCAGGCGCCAGCCTGTTGGCGGTCGCCATGGCTGCGATCGCCGGTGGCCTTTGGAGTCTGATTGGCCGCACATCTGTTGGAGCGCCAGCGTCGCCGACCCTTCGCCTCATCGCCGTGCTGCCTTTTACAAACGTCACGAAGGATCCGATCGATCAGATCTTCTGTGATGGCCTTGTCGAGACACTGACGAGCAGTCTGACGCAGTTAGAGCGCTTCCAACGCACCCTTCGGGTCGTGCCAGCAAGCGAAGTGCGGCGCGATTCGGCAACCAGTGCGAAGGAGGCGCGCAACGCCTTCGGCGCGACGCTGGCAATCACCGGCTCGATTCAGCGCGGACCCTCGTCGCTGCGACTAATACTCAACCTGGTTGACGCGGTCAAACTCCAACAATTGTCGTCACGAACGATCACCATCGCGCCCGGCCTGGGCGAAGCGACGCTGGAAACCGTGGTCACAGCCGCGACAGCGCTACTCGATCTGCAAGTCGATCCCGAGCTTCGGCTGGCGCTCACGGCTGGTGGAACCGCTGCGCCGAACGCCTACGCGGAGTATGTTCAGGGACGCGGCTACTTGCTACGCTTCGATCGCGCCGAGAATATCGACCTGGCGATCGAACGCTTTACACGCGCCACCGGCATCGATCATCAATATGCGCTCGCCCATGCCGGGCTTGGCGAGGCGTATTGGCGGAAATACGAGGCGGACAAAAACCCGTTGTGGATTGACCGGGCCGTCGACAGCTGCGGGCAGGCACTGAAGATCGACGATCGCCTGGCACCGGTGCACGTGACTTTGGCGCTGATTGCGCGCGGCCGCGGGCGGTACGAAGAGGCCGTCGCCGTCGCAGGACGTGCCATCGAATTGGACCCGCTCAGCAGCGACGGCTACCGCGAGCTCGGGCGCGCCTACGAGGCGCTCAATCGCCCGTCCGATGCCGAGGCGACTTATCAAAGGGCGATTCAAGCAAGGGCCGATGACTGGATTGCCTACAACGCATTGGGGAGCTTTTACTATTCGCGCGCCCGTTATGCGGAAGCCGAGACTGCCTACCGCCGTGTTCTGGATCTGACGCCTGATAACACTCGCGCCTACAGCAATCTTGGCGCAACCCTGTTTGCTTTGCGGAGGCCGGAAGAAGCCGCTGCCATGTGGGAACGTTCCGTTGCTCTCCGTCCCACCTACGCGGCCGTGTCGAATCTCGGCACGTATTACTTCGATCGCGGCCGATACACCGAAGCCGCGCGATCGTTCGAACGGGCGGTGACCTTGATGCCCAACGAGCATCGCGTCTGGCGGAATCTGGGAGCTGCGCTCTATTGGGCGCCGGGCGAACGGCAGAAGGCTGCGGCGGCATTCGAACGGTCGGTCACGCTCGCCGAGCAGGCGCGTAAGGTGAACCCTCGCCAAATCGATCTGCTCGCGCAACTGGCCGACGGGTACTCCATGCTGGGCCGCGCCCGTGAGGCGCGCGAGGCCGCGATCTCCGTGGAACGGCTTGGTCCGCAAGAGGCCAGTGTTCTCTTCATCTTGGCCGGTGTCTACGAACAGCTTGGCGATCGCACCGCGGCGTTGTCCTGGCTGGAGAAAGCAATCGCTGCGGGGTATCAGCGCGAACGGATTGAGCGATCACCCACATTCGCCCGGTTGAGAAAGGATGAAAACTACGCTCGTATGACCTCGAAATAGCCGAGAAGAAAAAGTCCCTTTCTCGGCGATCCTCGGCGCGCACCGGAATGTCCGCGCAACTGACCGGCGCTGCGAGCAGTCGAGTGACTCGCGGATGTACTGACACCTCCAGGCCGGCCTGATCGCTCTCCATGACGACGTCGATCACCGCAACGACGACCTGGGAAGAGTGCCCCGCTCAGTCGTGTGTTGGGCAGCTCGATCGCCTCCGCTTTGCTCGACGTGGTGTGGAGCGTACGGACTCAAAACGGGAGGCGGTATGGAAGGGCACGCGTGGTGGATTCTGGCGCCTATGCGTTCAAGCGGCTCGTGGTCTCGTGCACTCCGGCTGACGTTTTGGTTCACGACGCAATGATCGGTCGGAATAATTCCGGCGATCTCGGCGCACTCGGCGTTCGATTCTTTTCGCGGCTTGCGGCTTGCGGTTTCGTGCGTTCGTGCAGGTAAAATCCGTCCAAGACTCCGCATCGCTACTGCCGCTACGCTCCTGGGCATGGAGGATAGCGCTATGAGTCCGCGGCCCAATATCTTTCCCGCGCTTCGCTACGAGGATGCGCCGGCGGCCATCGACTGGCTGGTTGACGCGTTCGGTTTCGAGAAGCAGGCGGTCTTTGCCAATCCTGACGGGTCGATCGCCCACGCCCAGTTGCAGCTCGGGCCGGCCGTCGTTGGCCTCAGCTCCGCGCATAAGATTCCGGGAAATCCGTGGTCGGAGGTGAAGCAGGGTATCTACGTGCACGTGGCCGACGTCGATACGCACCATGCCCGGGCGGTGGCCGCGGGCGCAACCATCATCATGCCCCTGAAGGACATGGAATACGGTTCGCGTGAGTACGGCATCAGCGACGTCGACGGCCACTTGTGGGGTTTTGGCACCTACGACATGGACGCGCCATCGGTGGATCCGGCGGTGTTTCCGGAAATCCACTACAAGAACGGCGCTGCCGCGCGCGACTTTCTGCGCGATGCGCTCGGGTTCCGGATGATCCTCGAGGTGCCGGGGCCGAATGGCTCGATCCACCACGCCGAAATGGCGCTGGGCGACGGCATCTTCATGTTCGGATCGGCCGCCGCCGACGATCAGATTTGGCAGGGACAAACCCACGCCACCAATGTCTACGTGGCCGATCCTGACGCGCACTTTCTCCGCGCCAAGGCGCACGGCGCGAAAATCATCAACGAACCGCGCGATACGCCGTGGGGCTCGCGTGGCTATGCCGCGCGCGACCTCGAAGGGTTTATCTGGGGATTCAGTACGTACAGACCGGCAGTCGCAGGTCTAAAGTCGAAAGTCTGAAGTCTGCCTTCAGACTCAGGGTTTCTTGGGAGTGATGTCTTTGACGATGAACAGCTTTTCGCCTGGCCGGATCAGGCCGAGGTCGCGACGCGCGACTTCTTCGATCGTGACCGGATCGTCGGTCAGGCGACGGGCTTCGTCGCGCAGTCGTGCGTTGTCGACTCGCTGCCGATTGATGGTTGCGGCGAGTTCGTCGTACTCGTGCTGGGCGCGGAGCATCGCCAGCAGTCCGCGCTCGCCGACCAGGCCGTCGACGACGATCAGCGATGCGACGAACAGCAGCAGCCAGCGCACCATCTTCGGGTTGCGGCCGGACGGCTTACGCACCTTCGGGGCCGCTTTTCGCTTGCGGACTGGTTTTTCGTCGCCTTTCGCCACGCGTGGCGGAACAGTACAACAACTTCGACCAAAGTACAAGAGGTGATCGTGAGCGATTTGGTGATTGTGCTGACGACAATCGACGACGAACGTGCGGATGAGGTCGCCGCGGCGCTGGTGCACGAGCGTCTTGCCGCTTGTGTGAACGTTCACGGTCCGATGCGCTCGACCTATCGATGGAAGGGCGCAGTCGAAACCGAGGCGGAACGTCAGCTGTTCATTAAAACTACGACCAGCCGGTTGGCGGCGTTGGAAGCACGTTTGCGCTCCATTCACCCGTACGAACTGCCGGAGTTCATTGTGATTCGACCGGAATCGGCAGCCGATGAGTACGCCGCGTGGGTCCGGCAGTGCGTCGCAGGGGAGTCCTCGAGCTGAGCGGTTGCAGTTCGCGAGCCTGCGTCCGTTCTTCTGGCAGAAGCTAAGACAACCACTGAGCCACCGAGACACTGGAGACGAACGGCTCTCAGTTCGGTGGTGGGCTCGCGAAGCGAGCCAACGGTCCGTCCGCGGCGCTATGCGCCCACCGAACTGGATGGTCTCCACAATCCACTTCGCTCGCCTGGCATCCACCGCCTCAACTTCTCGGTGTCCTCTGTGCCTCGGGCGCGGGGGTTATTTTGTGGCGCGCCCCCAAAAGAATTGGAAAAAGCGCGGCGTGGATGCGGACCGACAGCGTCCCCGCAGCTCGGAATCGACTACGCCTGCGGCTGACGACGATGCTTCAGGAACTCGAAGACCATCGGCAACACCGAGACCCCGACGATGCCGAGCGCGACCAGCGAGAAGTTCTGTTTCACAACCGGGACGTTGCCGAAAAGCAGCCCGGCACCGACGCACAGTACCACCCAGCCGATTGCACCGGCGGCGTTGTAGAACCCGAAGGTGGGCGCGGACATCTGGGCGGCGCCGGCGACGAAGGGCAGGAACGTCCGCACAATCGGCACGAAACGGCTGAGCACCACCGCCTTGCCACCGTATTGTTCGAAAAATGCATGCGCGCGGGCGAGATAGTCGCGATTCAGCAGGCGATTCGAAATGCCGGTCCCGCCCGATGCCGAGAACACCCGCGGCCCGACCGCGCGTCCCACCGCATAGTTGACGGCGTTGCCGAGAAAGGCGGCGGCCACCAGCAGCGCGATCAAGACCCACGGATTGAGTACACCGGTGGCGGCCAGCGCGCCAGCCGCAAACAGCAACGAATCGCCCGGCAGGAAGGGCGTTACGACGAAGCCGGTTTCAGCGAAGACAATCGCGAACAACACCGCGTAGACCCACGGCCCGTAGGTTGCGACCAGGTCGAGCAGATGCTTGTCGCTGTGAAGGATGAAGTCGATCACGCCGCTAGACCCGATCGAGCGCCTGCGCGAGGTCTTCGCGCAGGTCCTCGATGTCTTCGACGCCGGCCGAGATACGCACCATTCCCTCGGTGATGCCGAGTGCTGCACGCCGGTCTGCCGGCACCGATGCATGGGTCATGGTCGCCGGATGGGAGATCAGCGTTTCGACTCCGCCGAGGCTTTCCGCCAGCGCATGCAGCCGGACGCTGTTCAACAAGGTTCGTGCTTTGTCCAGAGAGCCGAGCTCGAAGGCCAGCATGCCGCCGAAGCCGCGCATCTGTTTTTTCGCCAGTTCGTGGTGTGGGTGCGTCGGCAAACCAGGGTAGTAGACGTGCTCGACCTTTTGGTGTGCGCTGAGAAACTGTGCAAGGGCAAGACCGTTCGCGTTATGGGCCTGCATCCGGAGGGTCAACGTTTTGGTGCCGCGCAACACCAGCCACGAGTCGAACGGCCCGAGGATCGCCCCTTCGGCGTTCTGCACGAATCGCAACCACTCGATATCGTCGTCACGCACCGCGACGACAATGCCGCCGACGCTGTCGCTGTGACCGTTCAGATATTTCGTCGTGCTGTGAGTCACCAGGTCGGCGCCAAACTCGATCGGCCGCTGGTTGTACGGACTGGCAAAGGTGTTGTCCACCACCAGCCGCGCATCGCGGCGATGGGCGAGGTCGGCGACGGCACGCAGGTCGGTAATTCCCATCACCGGGTTGGTCGGCGTTTCGACGAACAGCATCCGTGTCGCCGGAGTAAACGCTCGCTCGACCGCAGACAAATCCGAGGTATTGACGTAGCTGAACGACAGTTGATAGCGCGTCAGCACTTTGTCGAATAACCTGAAGGTGCCGCCATACGTATTGTCTGAAACGACCACGTGATCGCCCGATTTGAGCATCGTGGCGATCGCCCCGATCGCGGCCATTCCCGACGCGAACGCGAAGCCGGTCTTGCCGGCCTCGATGGCGGTGAGGTTGCGCTCCAGCGCCAGCCGGGTCGGATTCTGCGTGCGCGCGTACTCGAAACCCTTGTGCTTGCCGAGCTCGTCTTGCACATAGGTTGACGTCTGATAAATAGGTGTGATGATGGCGCCGGTCGATGGATCAGGCTCCTGTCCAGCGTGCAGGCAGATGGTGCTGAACCGAGCTCGGTCTGTAAGCTTCACGATCCATTCACGATACATGTTTTAATACGGCGAAGTCCATCCTATGAGACGTCTGAATCCGCGCGAGGGCGTTCGTTGGACGCTGCTGCGCACGCTTCCCGGCCGCGCCATCGTGATCGGCGTGACGATCAAGATCCTGGTGGCGCTGCTCGGCGTCGTCGTCGGCAGCGTTCCTGCGTTCCTCGGCGTCGTCGAAACCGTCGCCAGCGTGGCGGCGGTCGCCGGTCTCGTCTACTTCGGCTTTCAACTCGCGGTGCTGGCGAAACGCCGCCTGTTGTGGCGGGTGCGCCGCAAACTGATGCTTTCGTACGTCTTCGTCGGGCTCGTGCCGGCGAGCCTGCTGGCGTTGTTTGGGCTGCTCTGCGGGTTCCTGCTGTTCTACAACCTCAGTTCGTATCTGGTGCAGGCGCGCCTGCGCGCGCTCAGCGAGACCGCCGGGTATTTCGCAGAAACAGCCGCCTTGGAGATCCAGCGTGCCGGCGGACGAGACGTGTCGCCGATTCTGACGCGCCGGCAGGCGAGTGAAGCGCCACAGTACCCGGATATTTCGCTCGCACTCGTTCCGATCACGCGAGTCTGTGAAGGCGGCAAAGGACGGCTGCCAGCGACCGATTTCAAGGCTGAAACGGCCGGTCCGTGGCTTCACGTCACGCCGCCCACCTCGATTCCTGAATGGGTGCACTGCCGAGGCTATGCCGGAGTGCTCGCGTATTCGCACAAGCGTATTGTCGGAAGCGCCGACACCGATACCCACATGGTGATTCGCGCGGTCGCCTTTCCGGATGTCGAACGCATTCCCTACGCGGTGGTGGTCGACCTGCTCGTCAACGACCAGATTCGGGTGCAGCTGCGACGCGAGACCGGTGTTGAAATCAAGAGCGTGACGCCGCCGATTCGCGAGAAGCCGGAGGCGGTGCCGGTCGCCGGGCGGGAGGGCGGTGACGACGGCAGCTCGCCGTCCGTATTCACCCCCGGAATCCTGGCGAACTTGCCGAGCCTGGTTGAATTCACCGACTGGTCGACCGGCAACTCGGACACACTGACCGTCTCAACGGCGCTGAGCGTGACCGATTTGTACGATCGCATTTCCGGCGCCGAAGGGCGGGTCGGGCGAACCTTCCGGCAGGAACTGCTGATCGTCCTGTTCATCATCGCCGCGCTGTTTCTGATCATCCAGTTCATCGCGCTGGTCGCGGGACTCGCGCTGGCCAAGTCGATCACGGGTTCGGTTCACCAGCTGTTTGCCGGCACCGAGCGGGTCCGCCAGGGAGACTTCACCCATAAGATCGCCGTCAATAGCGACGATCAACTCGGCGAACTGGCTGGTTCATTCAACCAGATGACCGCCAGCATCGAAGACCTGCTGCTCCAGGCGGCTGAGAAGAAGCGACTCGAGGAAGAACTGCGCATCGCCCACGAAATCCAGATGTCGCTGCTGCCGCAGGGACCGCTGTCGATGCCGGGGCTCTCCGTTACGGCGCTGTGCGTTCCGGCGCGCGAAGTCGGCGGCGACTATTACGACTTCTTGCCGCTCGACGCGCATCGCGTCGGCGTGCTGATCGCGGACGTCTCGGGCAAGGGGACTTCGGCGGCGCTCTACATGGCCGAATTGAAAGGGCTGATGCTGTCGCTCACTCAGATTCACACCTCGCCGCGCGAACTGCTGATCGCGGCGAACCGGATCATCGCCCAGCATCTCGATGCCCGCAGCTTTATCACCATGACCTATGCGGTGATCGACATGCGCGAGCGCACGATGACCTACGCCCGTGCCGGCCACACACCGCTGATCTACGTCCCCGGTCCGGGAGCTTCGATCGGCCGCAGCCAGGCAAAAATTCTCGTACCCGACGGCATGGTGCTTGGGCTGAACCTCGACAATGGCGAGATGTTCGAGCGGCTGCTCCAGGAAGAGACGATCCCGCTGCGCGACGGCGACCTGTATCTATTCTTTACCGACGGGATCAGTGAAGCGATGAACGCCCACGACGACTGCTTCGGCGAGAATCGGCTGGGCCAACTGGTGGAAAGCCACGCCCACCTGCCGTCCGACGAACTCCGCGAGCGGGTACTGCGCGAAATCTCGGCCTTTGTCGGCGATGCGCCGCAGCATGATGACATGACCATGATTCTGTTGAAGGTGGACGAAGTGAGTGAAGCGGCTGCGTAACTGTGGCTGAACTGGTGGTCATCTTTACGTCAGCGTCGAACATCGAGGCGGGTGTCGTTCGCAGCCTGCTCGAAGCGCACGGCATCATGGCCGTGACGTCGTCCGGGATTTCGCACGCGGTCTTCCCGCTGTCGGTCGATACGGCCAGCGACGTCAAACTCTCCGTTCATGAAAGCGACGCGGACGAAGCACGGCGGATCATCGACAGCCATCGCACGGAATTGAAGAATGGTCAGGTCGTGCGGCTGCGCGACGAGTTCGAATCGCTGCAGCAGGCCGTGCAGTACCGCTTTCGCGATCGCGGCCTGCTGGAACACGCGATGACTCATACCTCGCGTGCGAATGAAGACGTCAGCGGCGGCGTTGCCGACAACGAGTCGATGGAGTTCCTGGGCGATGCCTTGCTGGGATTCGTCATCGCCGACATGCTGTTCCGCGAATTCCCCGGGTTCGACGAGGGCGAGAAATCGAAGACCAAGGCGTCACTGGTATCGACCGCGACGCTTGCGCGCCAGGCCGAGCGGCTGAACCTCGGCGATCACTTGCTGCTGGGGCGTGGCGAGGAAAAGACCGGCGGTCGCCGCAAGCAGGCTCTGCTCGCCGATGGTTACGAAGCGCTGATCGCGGCAATTTATCTCGACGGCGGTATCGAGCACGCACGGGCGTTCATCGTTCGCGAATTTGGCGGCATGCTGAATCAGGTGCATCGCCACGGTGTCGGCGGACAGGATTTCAAGTCCGCACTCCAGGAACTGCTGCAGGGCCGCGACCTGCCGTTGCCGGAGTATCGATTGGTGGGCGCCGTCGGTCCCGACCATCAAAAGCAGTTTCACGTGGAAATCGTCGTCAAGGGCGAATCGATCGCGAGCGCCGTCGGAGCGAGTAAGAAGGAAGCCGAGCAAGAAGCCGCCCGCGCTGCGTTAGCAGCGTTGAAGACAGAGCCGGGGGCTGGGGACTAGGGGTTGGGGACTGGGGACTGGGAGTTCACAATGCCGACACCGTTTGAGAGTGCGACACTGAATTTGAAGTTATTCGAGCTGCGCCGGGAACCGGTGCTGCGCGAAGCGCGGCAGTGGTTTATCGCGGAATTTCATCCCGAGACCTACGCCGACGTCGTCGCGACCGTCAGCGGACCGCGCAATCCGTCGTTTCGCATGGTTATCGGCTACTGGGACATGGCCGCGTCGATGGTCACGTCTGGAGCGATCGACGGCGACGCGTTCCGCGCCGCGCATGGCGAGATCTTCGGGGCGTTTTCGAAGATCCAGCCGTTTCTTGCCGAAATGCGGACCACGATGGGAGAGCCGTTTTTCTGCAAGCACCTCGAGATGGTGGCGTTGGGCGCGCCGGATGCCCAGGGGATCATCGATCGCCGACGCGCCCGGCTGCGCGCGATGTGGCAACGGCGTCAGGCCGCAGCGGCCGCGCCGGTTCTGAAGTCTGAAGTCTGAAGTTTGAAGTCTGAAGGGTGAGGTCTCTTCCAATTCAGACTTCGAACACACTTCAACCTTCGAACTTCAAACTTCAGCCTTCCTAATGCCGATGCGCGGTCGGCATCCCGGTTCGGCTGATCGTGTCTGATTCGAAATCGAACTCGATCAACACCACCGGTTCCTTGCCCACCACCCAGCCGTCGTGACCGGGTTCGATGGCGACAATCTGCGGCGCCTTGTGCTCGACGATGCAGCCGTCCTGGTATTCGATGTGAATCTCTCCGTGCGCCAGGAATCCCACGTGCGCGTGCATGCAGTAGTCGGTGCCGACCGCCGGTTTCATGTCCTTGGACCAGTGAAATCCGGGAGGGTAAATCAACCGCTTGACGCGCGCGTCGCCGGCGCGCCCGACTTCCAGCTGCACGTGACCAACGACGCGCCGTTCCGCGCCTTTGACCGGCGCGAACAGCGCCTCGGGGCGCGCCGGTCGCGTGGGTTTCCGGCTGCTGCGGCGCGCGGCTGGACGCGTCTTCTTCGTCGCCGCCTTCTTCGACCTCTTCTTCTTTTGGGCCATGGCCGATGATGCTAACATCCGCGCCCATGACACGCCACCTGCGTTCGTATCTGTTCGGAGCGGTCGTCCTGCTCGTTGCGGCGCCTCTCGTCCTCACGCCGTCAGCTCAGTCCGCCCAGTCCTCGTCGACGTCGTCAAGCACGTCCGCGCGCATGAAAGCCGCGGACAAGCCGGTCCGCGACCTGGCGCCGGCGCCGGCTGAATCGGCGGGGCTGTCGAGCGAACGTGTCCGCCGCATCGAGGCGAATATGAAGCGTCTGGTCGACGAGAAGCAGGTGGCCGGCCTGGTCACGCTCCTCGAACGACACGGCAAGGTCGTGCACTTCAATGCCGTCGGCGTCCAGGACGTCCGCAAATCGGACCCGCTGCAGAAGGACTCGATCTTCCGGATCTATTCGATGACCAAACCGGTGACCGGTCTGGCGATGATGATGCTGCACGAAGAAGGGAAGTGGCGGCTCGACGATCCCATCTCGCGGCATATTCCCGAACTGGCACGCCTCAAGGTCTACGTCGGCAAGAACGATGATGGCACGCCGAAACTCGAAGACGCCAAGCGCCCGATGACGATGCGCGAATTGATGACGCACACTGGCGGCCTGGGCTACGTGCTGAATCCGAACAACCCGGTCGACAAGCTGATCATCGACGGCAACATCCTGAACAGCGCTGCGCCGCTCAAAGCGATGATCGACGGCCTCGCCAAGACGCCGCTGCTCGCGCAACCGGGCGCGCGCTGGTCCTACAGCATCGCTGTCGATGTGCAAGGTTATCTCGTCGAAAAATTTTCAGGAATGCCGTTCGCCGATTTCCTGCGCGCCCGCGTGTTCGAGCCGCTCGGGATGAAAGACACCGCGTTCTACGTGCCGAAAGAAAAGCTGTCGCGGTTCGCGCTTGTCCATCAAGGTGCGGGACCGAATCTGGCAGTTGACGAGAACCGTCCCGATCCAGTCGTGGTTCCGCTTGGCGCGTCTGGCGGCGGCGGGCTGTTTTCGACGGCCGCTGACTATGCCAGGTTCTGCGAGATGCTGTTGCAGGGTGGACAACTGAACGGCGTGCGCCTGGTGTCGCCGCGCACCGTCGAAATGATGCGGACCAACCACGTCAACCCCGACGCGCTCAAAACCATGGCGCCCGGCACCGGATGGGGGATGGACTTCCAGGTGGTGATGGACGCCGCAGCGGCCGGCGATTCGGTCTCGAACGGCACCTTCAGCTGGTTCGGCATCGCCGGCACCTGGTTCTGGGTTGATCCCGTTGAAGACCTCGCATTTGTCGGCATGGTGAATCACGCCAACCTGCAGACGACGCGCGCGATTCACGGGTTGTCTCGAAGCCTGGTCTACGGAGCGCTGGTCAATTGACGAGCTGAGTCGACATGAAGCCAAAGAACACGATCTGCCTCTGGTTCGACAAGGACGCGCTCGAGGCCGCACGCTTCTACGCCGCCACCTTTCCGGACAGTAAAGTGACCGCTGTTCACGAGGCGCCCGGAGATTACCCTGGCGGCAAGAAGGGTGATGTGCTGACGGTGGACTTCACCGTCGTAGGTATTCCCTGTCTCGGTCTCAACGGCGGCCCGGCTTTCAGGCATAACGAGGCCTTTTCCTTTCAGGTCGCGACCGACAACCAGGAAGAGACGGACCGCTATTGGAACGCAATCGTCGGCAACGGCGGCCAGGAAAGCGCGTGCGGTTGGTGCAAGGACCGCTGGGGCCTCTCATGGCAGATCACCCCGCGCGTGCTGACGGACGCACTCGCGGCTGGTGGCAGTGAGGCGAAGCGTGCGTTCGAGGCGATGATGCCGATGAAGAAAATTGACGTCGCCACGATCGAGGCAGCGCGGCGGGGCTGACGCGGACACTCACCGAAATCACTTTCTCGGCGTGCTCAGCGTGCTCGGCGTTCACTTTCAGTAGCTTTTGCGGAGGTCCATCCCCGAGTACAGCGACGCCACCTGGTCCGCGTAGCCATTGAACGGCAGCGTCTTGCGCATCAGGAATTCACCAAGCCGCCGCTCGGTCGACTGATCGCGGAACGACGAGTTGGTCGGCGACGGGTTGACGTTCGAATAGAAGCCGTAGTACTGCGGTGCCGATTTCATCCACGAACTGCGCGGCTCTTTTTCCACGAACCGGATCGTGGCAATCGACTTCGCGCTCTTGAATCCGTACTTCCACGGCACGACGATGCGCAGTGGCGCGCCGTTCTGATTCAGCAACTCCTCGCCGTAAAGCCCGACCACTGCGAGCGTCAGTGGATGCATCGCTTCGTCGAACCGCAATCCTTCGACGTACGGCCACGTCAGCAGCTGAAACAATCCACGCTGGCCGTTCATTTCCTGCGGCCGATGCACCGTGACGAACTCGACGAAGCGGGCGGCGCCCGACGGCTCGAAACGCCTCAAGAGATCGCCGAGCGGAAAGCCGACCCACGGCACCACCATCGACCAGCCTTCGACGCAGCGGTGGCGATAGATTCGCTCTTCGAGCGCGTGCGGTTTCAGCACGTCCTCGAGCGTGTAGCTGCCTGGCTTGGCGCACGCGCCCTCGACCGCGATCGACCACGGCCTGGGCTTGAAGGTCCTGGCGTTGCGCGCCGGGTCGGCTTTATCGATGCCGAACTCGTAGAAATTGTTGTAGGTGGTAACGGCGTTGTAGGGGGTCAGCGGGTCGTCTGTAGTGCTGGTTTTCCTGACGATCGGGAGACGTTCGGCCGTGAGCACGTCGCGGCCGGTCGCCAGTGCGGCCAGGGCGACGCCCATCGACGAGAGAAATTCGCGGCGTCGCAGATAAGTCGAGTATGGGGTGATCTCCGACGCGCGAATTCGCGGCGCCGTGTTTTTCATTTACCCACTTACCAATTTTGCTAATCGATCTCGATGATTCCCGACGACGGGGCGCCCGCCATGGCGTAGGCCGGTTCTTTTTCGGCCGGCGTCGTCGCTTTCTCATCGGTCGGTCGTTTCGGCATCAACGGGCCTGCATAGCGATGCACTTCGCGTACGACATCGTCTTCGGTCGGCGCCGCGGCACGGCAATGCAGTCGCACCCAGACGCGCAGCAGCGGATCAGTAAAGCTGTATTTCTTCTGCCGCGATGTGACGAGGTCGACGTCTTCGAGCCACGACAGGTAGTCCTTCGTGGAGCCGGGCGTGCGCTGCAGGCGATGCGAGATTTCGGTCAGCGTCAGCCCTTCATCTTCGCCGAGGATTTCGAGAATCGCCTTCAGCGCGCCGTAACCGCGCGCGCGATGCAGGCGCAGCTCGTAGCAGAAACTGCATTCCTTCGACAACCGGCCGCGCGCAACCAGCAGGCCCGAGAGGGCGGCAAGCGCGTCGCCGCTGCCAGGACCATGGTGCGCCGTCAGCTCGTCGCCGATGGCCGCGACGTAGGCAGGCCGGCCGTCGGCCAGCGCGAGTACGGCTCGGGCGAGGAAATCGACATCGCCAGGAGTGGTTGCGCCGGCGACTGGTCCGAGAATGTCGACCGTGTCTTCGGTGGTCAGCGGCGGCATGTGGATTACTTCAAACCGCGCCGGATAATCTCGCAGCAGCCGCTGTGCGCGGGTGGCATAACGACTGGTCAGCACGAACCGATTGCCGCTGGCGACCAGACCGTCGATCGCATCGTGCAATACCCGCCGCAGGTTCGGGAAACTTTCAAAGGTGCGCAGCTCGAGGAATTCGTCGAGCAGGAATGTGGCCGGTCCGCCGCCCGGGGTGCGGGCGACGCGCGCCAGGAAATCGAGCGTCGCGTCGAACGAGGGGCGCGCGCCAGCACGTGACTGATCGGTGACCGGAAACGGCGTCGTCGCGACGATCGCTCGCAGCAGGCGCTCCGGGGTGGTCGCGGTGCGCTCGATGTCGATGTACTGAGTACTCGTCCGGCCAAGCCGCTCACGCAGCTGCAGCAGCAGCGTTGTCCGTCCGCTTCCGCAGCCGCCGAGCAGCACCGGAATACGGGACGGAGACGCGTCGAGCGCCGCTGTAACGCGGCGCGCCAGAGTAGTACGCGCAGTGATCATTCGCCTTCCTCACGCATGGGGATCCGCAAGCCTTCACGTTGAGCGGTCCGAATCGCCTCAGGGTAACCGGCGTCGGCATGCCGCAGCACGCCGATACCCGGATCGCACGACAGGACCCGCTCGAGTTTTTCATCAGCGTCCGACGTTCCATCGGCTACGATGACGAGACCGGCATGCAGCGAGTAGCCAATGCCGACACCACCGCCGTGATGGACCGACACCCACGTGGCGCCGCTCGATGCATTGAGCAGTGCATTGAGGACCGGCCAATCGGCGATGGCATCGCTGCCGTCGCGCATGCCTTCCGTTTCACGATTCGGCGACGCGACCGACCCGGTGTCGAGGTGATCGCGGCCGATGACAATCGGTGCGCGGACGCGTCCCTCGCGAACCAGTTCGTTGATGCGCAGCCCGAATCGCGCGCGGTCTCCGTATCCTAGCCACAGGATGCGGGCGGGCAAACCTTGAAAAGCGACGCGTTGCCGCGCCAGGGTGATCCATCGGACGAGCGCCGCGTCGTGACCGAACATCTCGAGCGCCGCTTCGTCGGTGACCCGAATATCTTCCGGATCGCCCGAGAGTGCCGCCCAGCGAAACGGCCCCTTGCCTTCGCAAAACAGCGGTCGGATGTACTCGGGAACGAATCCGGGAATCTCGAACGCGTTCGCCACTCCAGCCTGCTGGGCCTGAGCGCGAATATTGTTGCCGTAATCGAAGGTGACGGCGCCGCGCTGCTGCAGATCGAGCATGGCTCGCACCTGCGCCGCCATCGCGGCCATCGCGCGCGCGATATATTCCTGCGGATTACGCTCGCGCAAGCGGACCGCCTCGTCGAGCCGCAACCCGTTGGGGACGTAGCCGGCGAGCGCGTCGTGAGCCGACGTCTGATCGGTCAGCACATCCGGGGTCACACCGCGTGCCACCAGCGCCGGCAGCACGTCGGCGGCGTTTGCCTGCAACCCGATCGATCGGGCAACGCCGTCACGGGTCCACTGCCGGACACGGTTCAAGGCGTCGTCCAGGCTGTCGGTCGCTTCATCGAGATAGCGCGTCTCGATCCGGCGCGCAATCCGCTGCGGGTCGACTTCGACCACTAGTGCGGCGGCGCCGTTCATCGTCGCAGCCAGCGGCTGGGCGCCACCCATGCCGCCGAGCCCGGCGGTGACCACGAGCTTTCCCGACAGCGTGCCGCCGAAATGTTTGCGCGCGACCGCGGCGAGGGTTTCGTAGGTGCCCTGAACGATTCCCTGGCTGCCTATGTAAATCCAGCTGCCTGCTGTCATCTGACCATACATGGTCAGGCCGCGATGCTCGAGGTCGCGGAAAGTCTCCCAATTGGCCCACGCCGGCACCAGCATCGCGTTGGAGATGAGGACGCGCGGCGCGCCGGGGTGCGTGGGAAAAATCCCGACGGGCTTGCCAGACTGGACCAGCAGGGTTTCGTCGTGCTCGAGCGAGGTCAGCGAACGCACGATTGCATCAAAGGCCTGCCAATTCCGCGCCGCTTTGCCGGAACCGCCGTAGACCACAAGGTCATCCGGTCGCTCGGCGACATCCGGGTCGAGATTGTTCATCAACATCCGCAGCGCAGCTTCCTGCGGCCAGCCTTTGCAGGTCAGCGACGTGCCGCGCGGCGCGCGGATGATTCGAGTTGCAGTGGCCATGACGGACGTGGACGGAAAGTTAGACACTAAGAAGCTGCGCGAACGTTGTCAATTTGAAAATGAAATATTTTTTACTTGACTCGCATGCCGCACGCGGTCTCGACGCCGCGCGACGCGATCAGCGCGGTGATCGCGGCGATGTCGGGTGCCGGGGTACGGTCGCTGTCAAGGATCGGCACGCGCGATCGCACGAAAGCGTGGACTCGTTTGAGCGGCGGCGAGGTTTCGAGTGGAGTCAGCAGGTCGATCGCCTGACACGCGCACAAAAATTCGATCGCGACCACCTCGCGAGCGCGCGCCACCGACTGCTCGGCCTTCAACGACGCGGTCATGCTCATGCTGACGTGGTCTTCTTTGTTCGCCGACGTCGGGATCGTGTCGACGCCGGCCGGGTGGGCGAGTGTTTTCAGTTCGGATGCGACCGCCGCCGCCGTCACCTGCGCCATCATCAAGCCGGAGTTGACGCCGCCTTCCCTGGTCAGGAAGGCCGGCAGGCCGCTCAGCACCGGATCGACCAGACGATCGGTGCGGCGCTCGCTGATCGTCGCCAGCGGGACAATCGCGGCGGCCAGCAGATCGGCGGCGATCGCGATCGGCGCCCCGTGAAAGTTGCCGCCCGAGACGATCTGGCCGTCGCCGTCGCCGTCGCCGTCGGCGAAGACCATCGGGTTGTCGGTGGCGCTGTTGGCTTCGGTGCTGACCGTTTCGCGGACGAAGCGCAGCGCTTCGCGGACGGCGCCGTGCACTTGTGCGGCGCAGCGCATCGAGTAGGCGTCCTGCACCTTGCCGCAGAATTCGTGGGATTTGTTGATACCGCTGCCGCGCATCAGCGCCTCGATGTTCGCCGCCGACGCCCGCTGGCCGGCGAACGGCCGCGCGTCGTGAATGCGCGCTTCGAATGGATGAATCGATCCGCGCAGCGCGTCGATCGACAACGCCGCGGCGATGTCGGCCGCGCGGGCCAGCGTTTCCGCGTCGGCGAGCGCCAGCGCCAGCACCGCGGCCGACGGTTGCGTCCCGTTGATCAGGGCCAGCCCCTCTTTGGCGCCGAGCGTGATCGGTGCCAGGCCGGCGCGGCGCAGCGCCTCGGCGCCTGGCAACACCTGGGGACTGGGGACTGGCGACTGGGGACTGGGGGTTGGGGACTGGGGACTGAAGAACGCTTCACCCTCGCCGATCAGCACGAGTGCGAGGTGCGCGAGCGGTGCGAGATCGCCGCTGGCCCCAACCGACCCTCGCGACGGCACGCAGGGGTGGAGGCCGGCGTTGAGCATGGCGATCAGCGCGTCGAGCGTTTCAAGCCGGATTCCGGAGAATCCTTTGGCCAGCACGTTGGCGCGCAACGCCATCGTCGCCCGCACCGTGCGGACCGGCAGCGGTTCGCCAACCCCCGCCGCGTGGCTGCGCAGCAAGTTCAATTGCAGCGTCTCGAGCGCCTCGGGGGCGATCTTGACGTCGGCGAACGATCCGAACCCGGTGTTGATGCCGTAGGCCGGTTCGTCGCCACGCGCGCGCCGATCGACAACTGCCCGCGACGCACGCACGCGGGTCCGCGCCGCCGGCGCCACTTCGACGCGTTCGCGATCATCGGCGATCCGCAACAGCTGTTCGAGTGTCAACGACTGTCCGTCGAGGAGGATCATCGTCGTCGCTCGCGACTGGTCGCTCGTTGCTCGCGGCTCGCCGCTCGTCGCTGGTCGGTTGGATGGCTCATTCGTTTCGTTTGTCGGGTAGAATCTTAATCCGTTTGGAGCGAGAGACCAACGAGCCGCGAGCAACGAGAGACGAGCAACGAGCAACGAGCAACGAGAGACGAGCAACGACATGAACCTGGCGGTTTTAGGTGCGCAGTGGGGCGATGAAGGCAAAGGGAAGATTGTCGATTTGCTGACGCGTCACTTTTCAATCGTCGCCCGTTATCAGGGCGGCCACAACGCCGGGCACACCGTTTACGTCAACGGCACCAAGTTCATCCTGCGGCTCATCCCGTCGGGCATTCTGCACGCCGGAATTACCTGCGTCATCGGCAACGGCGTCGTGATTGATCCGCAGGCGTTGTTTGCCGAGATCGACGAGCTGGGCAAGAACGGTGTCGATACCAGGAACCGGATCCTGGTCAGCGACAAGGCCCATCTGATTCTGCCGTATCATCGCGATCTCGATTTATTGTCGGAAGCGCGGCGCGGTGAACGGAAGATCGGAACCACCTCGCGCGGGATCGGCCCCGCCTACGAAGACAAGATCGCGCGTCGCGGGATCCGCGTCGGCGACCTGGTCGATCCGAAAGGCCTCGAACAGAACGTCCGCGATAACGTGACCGCGCGCAACCGCCTGGTCCAGGACAGCACGATGGATTGGAAGCCGGTGCTCGACCAGCTGCTCGCTCATGCCGAGCGGATGCGGCCGATGATCCGCGACGTGTCAGTGCTGCTGAGCGAGGCGATGAGGGCCGGCCAGTCGATTATGTTCGAGGGCGCGCAGGGCACGCTGCTCGACATCGATCACGGCACCTATCCGTACGTGACCTCGTCGAACTCGTCGGTCGGCGGGGTGTGCACCGGTCTGGGCGTGCCGCCCAAAGCGGTCGGGCGGGTGATCGGCGTGGTCAAGGCCTATACGACGCGCGTCGGCGAAGGGCCGTTTCCCACGGAGCTGTTTGGCGACCTGGGCAACCGCCTACGCGAGACGGGCAGTGAATATGGTGCGGTCACCGGGCGGCCGCGGCGATGTGGCTGGTTCGACGCAGTGGCGGTGCGCTACGCGGCTCGGATCAACGGCCTCGACGGCCTGGCCCTGACCAAACTCGATGTCCTCGACGGCCTCGACCGCATCGACGTCTGCACCTCATACCGTTGCAACGGTAAAACGTTGACCGAGTTTCCTGCGGATCTCGCCCAGCTGGCAGAGTGCGAGCCGGTTTACGAATCGATGCCCGGCTGGTCGAAGCCGACCAAAGGCGTGCGCGAGTTCGACGAACTGCCAGATGCCGCGAAGAGCTACATCGCGAAGCTCGAGACGATCAGCGGCGTGCGCGCGACGATTGTATCGACGGGATCGGAAAGGGACGACACCATCGTCCGAGAACAGTTCTAAGTTCTCGTTTCGCAGTCCCATCCCCCAGTCCCCAGTTCCCGTTTCTATTTCTGCTGGTGTCTCGCCCGGAACGAATCGACCCCTTTTTTATCGGCGTCGACGAACTCGAGGCCGGCACGGTAGCGCGGGCCCATCTTCGGCGGAATCTCGAATGAGGCCCAGGCGACCAGCGCATTGAAGCGAACGTTGCCGTTGTCGTCGGTCAGCGCCATCCGCACCCGTTGATTCGGTTTCAGCACGACCGTCGAGACCACTTGCGCGCCGATGCTGCTCAGATCGACCAGCAATGCCACGTTGCCGTCGATCACCACGTCCACATCACCGGCGATGCGGTAGCGCGACGACCGCCGGGTGCCGCGCTGATCGAGCGGGGCCGCTGCTGGCGCGGGCGCGGTCGCGGCGACGGTGCCGCCGCTGCTGCCCTTCGATTCGGACGTCCCGCCGCGCGCAATGACGCGCTCATCGTCGCGGTCGTGGGCCAGCACGCGGATCTCGGCGTGTTCGAGCGCAGGGTCGGCCTTGATGCGATTGATCAGCGCGGTGCCGCGCGGTGTCGAGGCAAAGACTTTTTCGAGAACAACCACTTTCGGTTTGCGCTTGGTGATGACTTCGAGCGCGATCAATGCGTCGGCATCGGTGAAGGTCAGTTGTTCGCCGCTGATATTCGAAGCTCGTTCGATCAAGGCCGGCAGCACATCTGGCCCACCTATGAGTACGACGCACGTCTTCATGAACGCCCCAGTATATGTCACAATCCGCGCGTGCATCAGCCGCCGTACCGCGATCTCACCATCGGCGATCTGCTGGCTCGGTTGGCTGAAACGCTGCCCGACGCTGACGCGCTGGTCTACGATCGCAATCCGCGTTACACCTTTGCAACGCTCGAGCGTGAAGTGCGCACGATTGCGCGCGGATTGATCGCCGCGGGCGTCGAGCCGGGTGAACGGGTGGTGTTGTGGGCGACGAACGTTCCTGAATGGATCGTCCTGCAGTTCGCGCTGGCGAAAATCGGTGCCATTCTGGTCACCGCGAACACGTCATTGCGCGCGCGCGACATCGATTATTTGTTGCGCCAATGCGACGCGGCAACCGTGATTACGATCGCCGGTTTTCGCGATCTCAATTATCTTGACGAATTGGAGCAGGCCGGCGCGCGGTCTGGACGCATTCCGGCGCTTCGCCGCATCATCTATATAGGTGCGAATCCGCCAGCCGGCGTCATGGCCTACGAGCGGCTGCGCGAGCTGGCTGCCACGGTTTCGGAGGCACAACTCGACGCCCGCAGCGCCGCCGTGTCGGTCGATGACGTCATCAACATGCAGTACACGTCGGGAACCACCGGGTTTCCGAAAGGCGTGATGCTGTCGAGCCGCAACATCCTCAACAACGGCCACGCGCTCGGCGCGATGCTCGGGTACACGCCGGCCGATCGGTTGTGCCTGTGTGTGCCGCTGTTTCATTGCTTCGGTTGTGTGATCGGCGTGCTCGGCGCTTACACCTGTGGCGCCTGCCTCTGTCCGATCGAGGCATTCGATGCAGGCAAAGTGCTCGAGACGATCCATCGCGAGCGTTGCACCGCCGTCTACGGCGTGCCGACCATGTTCATCGCCGAGCTCGAGCATCCGCGCTTCGCCGCCTTCGATTTGACGTCGCTGCGCACCGGCGTGATGGCGGGATCGCTCTGTCCCGAGCCGCTGATGCGGCGCGTGATGACCGACATGCACCTGCCCGAAATCACGATCATCTACGGGATGACCGAAGCGTCGCCCGGCATCACCATGACGCCACGCGACTCGTCAATCGCGAAGCGCTCGAGTACCGTCGGCACGATCCTGCCGGAACTCGACGTCAAGATTGTCGATCCGGCGACCGGCGTCGAGAAGCCGCAGGGCGAACGTGGCGAGCTGTGCTGCCGCGGCTACAACGTGATGAAGGGGTACTACAACAACCCCGAGGCCACCCGCGCCGCGATCGACGCCGACGGCTTCCTGCACACCGGGGACGAGGCCAGCATCGACGCGGACGGATTCGTCAGCATCACCGGGCGGATCAAGGACTTGATCATCCGCGGCGGCGAAAACATCGCGCCGAAGGAGATCGAAGACCGGCTCCGCCAGCATCCCGCCGTTGCCGACGCCTACGTCTACGGCGTCCCCGATTCGTTCTTTGGCGAAGTCGTCGCCGCCGCCGTGCGGGTCAAGCCTGGATCGACGGTTCAGAGTGAAGAGCTGGTCGCGTTCTGCGCCGAGAGGCTGGCGAAATTCAAAATCCCGAAATTCGTCCGCTTCGTCGAATCCTTCCCGATGACGGCGTCCGGGAAGATTCAGAAGTACAAGCTGCGCGAAGAACATCAGCTGCTTATTAAAACTTAGAACTGAGAACTGAGAACTGAGAACTGAGAACTGAGAACTGAGAACTGAGAACTGAGAACTGAGAACTGAGAACTGAGAACTGAGAACT
>Ga0070675_100000228_pt1 | contig 36043 bp, 23 predicted proteins | sample KBSM43metaG_FD_65343 | JGI IMG/M metagenome (GOLD analysis project Ga0070675, IMG submission 65343) | Miscanthus rhizosphere microbial communities from Kellogg Biological Station, Michigan, USA - KBS M4-3 metaG | ecosystem: Host-associated > Plants > Roots > Rhizosphere > Soil ... | reverse complement strand
CGCCGTCAAAGTGAACGTCTGGCCGTTTCCGACGTGGATCGGCGAGGTGGCGGTCGTGACGATGTTGCGGCCCGCGGTCAGCGTCAGCGGGCCACCGGAAACCGCCTCTAGTGGAGCGTTGCCGATCCACATGAGCGGGCTGGCGCTCAAATTGACGTCCTGTCCGGCGGTGGCCGTCAATTGATTGGCGATGATCTGCTGGAAGTTCACGTCAAAGTTTCTCGCGGTCGCATCGAGCGTGCCGACCTTCGCGGTGGACAGATTGACGCTTCCACCGGCGTTCAACACGACGTCCGGTCCGATGGAGGCGTCGAACGAGCTGCTGCTCAGATTGATGTTGCAGGTCGGGCAGTCGAGGGTGCCCACAGTGCCGGTCGTGATGCGCAACTGCCCGGGCGCGCTCACGTTCAGCGTGATCGATCCGTCCGACGACGTCGCATTTATCGAATCGGCGTAGCCCGTGGAGAACGACACGATGCCGCCGTCTGCATTCAGGATGACCGACTGCGGGCGCCCCGATAGGCTGGTTAACGCATAGCCGATCTTGCCGGTCAGAATCTGGCTCCGAGTATCGATGGTGAGCGTCTGGGTCGTGGCGACGCCCTGGTCGTCGAGGATGCTCACGTTGCCGACCGAGTTCAGTGTCAGGTTCGCATCTTTGGGGTTCACCGATGACGTGCCGGTGTAGTCGTAGTCGTTGATCTGGTTGATAGTGATGCCGCCAGCCCCGGCGTTCAGCGTGATCGCCTGGCTGTTGGTCCTGATCTCGCGATTCACGACCAGCGCGTCGCCTGCGGTCAGGGTGACCACTCCGGTCTGGTCGTCGATCGGCGCTGCTGTCGTCACGTCGCCGTTAGTCGACGTGATCGTGAGCGCGCCGGTTGTTTTCACGGGCGACGTCAGCGTGAAGTTGCCGCCGCTCGTGATCGTGACGGGCGCGTTGCCGGCGAGAATGCTCGCCTGCATCGGACTGGACCCATCCGGAGTCGCGACGATCTGATCGTACGTATGGCCCGATATCGGGTCGAACACCGGCGCAATGACCTCGGTTGCAACTGGAAGCGTGACCGAGCCTGTCGTCGCGGTCAGCGCGATCGCACCGTCGTTGGTCGCGATCGATTGCACGACATTCAGATTGTTGCCGGCCGTCATCGTCACCGTCCCGCCGGCCGCCGTGCCGCTCCGTCCGTCTACCTGCGCGAGCACGTTGATATCGGTGCCCGCCGTGATCGCCAGGTTGCTGCCGGTCTTCAGGTTCGTGATCGACTGATTGATGTTGACGGCCGTGGCGGCATTGATCGTCACCGCACCGGTCGTGTCGGGAATCGCGGTGTTGACGTTGACGCCGCCGCCCGTCGACGTCAGGTTTACCGCGCCGGTCGTCTCGGTGATGCCGGTATCGAGCGTCTGGCCAGCGGTCTCGGAAATCGTGGCGTTGCCGGCGAAGAGTCCGACGCCGCCCCCCGCCGCGGTAATGGTCCCGTTCGTCGCCGTCAGCGCAATCGCGCTGTTGCGCGTCACGATGTTCTGATTCACGCCGATGTTGTTTCCAGCCGTCAGGTTTACCGTGCCGCTGGAACCGGGGAGCACGGCGTCGCGCCCATCGATCTTGGCGTTGACGTTGATGTCGTTGCCGGCCGTCACCGCCAGTGTCGATCCGGTCCGCTTGTTCGAGATGCCCGCGTTGACGTTGACGTCCACCGCGGCCTGAATCGTCTCGGTGCCGGTGTTCCCGCTGATTTCGGTGGCGACATTGACCGATCCGTTGGTGGACCGGAACGTCAGCGCTCCGGTCGTGTCGACGGTGCCAGTGTTGAGCGTCGCGCCCGATTGAACGGTGATCGCGCCGGCGCCTGCGAACAGGCCGCCCGCGATCCCGGTCGCGACGGTCCCGTTGATGGCCGTCACGTTGATCGCGGCGTCCGTCGTGTTGACGGTGTCGTTGAGGTTGACGTTCTGGCCTGCGGTGAGAGTCACAGTGCTGCTCGGCGCGTTCAACGCGGTCCGGCCGTCGATCTGGCCGTTGACGTTGATGTCCGTGCCGGCAATGATCGTCAGCGGCGACGTCGTGCCGGTGTTCGCAATCGATTGCGCGATATCCACGCTGGTTGCTGCGCCGATCGTCATCGCGCCGCCGGTGCCGGCGATGCTTCCGTTGACCGCGACGGATCCGCCGCTCGAGGCGACATTGATGGTGCCGCCACGGAGCGAACCGGTCGTGACGTTCCCGAGCGCGTTCAGGGCGATCGCGCCGCTACCGGCAAAGAGCCCGGCGTTCGCATCGATGTTCGCCGAGCCGTTGGTCGCACTCGCGGTGATCGCGGCGTTCTTGGTCATGACCGCCGCGTTGACGTTCAGGTTGTTCCCCGCCGTCAGCGTCGCGGCACCGCTCACCGGCGCCACGGCCGCGCTCCCATCGATTTGCGCGTTCACGTTGATGTTGTTGCCGGCCGTCGCATTGAACGCGGCGCCCGAAGTCAGGTTGGTCACAGCCTGGTTGACGTTGACGTCAGCCGCGGCCGTGAGGTCGACGCGACCCGTGGTGCTCCCGATGACGCCGTTGACGTTGACGGATCCGCCGGAAGACGATGCGGAGAACGATCCGCCGCTGATTCCGCCGACCGTGACGTCGCCGCCGGTGCTCATCGTAATCGCTGCCGTGCCCGACGCGAGCGTCGCGGTTGGCGACATGGTCGCTGCCCGCGTTGCGGTGACGGCGATGGCGCCGTTGTTCGTGATGACAGCGTTGTTGATGGCAACGTCGCGCGACGCGCTCAACGTCACGGTGCCGCCGGTCACGCCGTTGCGCCCGTCGATCTGGCCGTTGACCAGGACGTCGCGGCCGGCCGTGACCGTCAGCGGAAGCCCGCTGCTGGGACTGAGGATTGCCTGGTTGATCTGAACGTCCTGGCCCGCGTTCAGCGTGACCTCGCCGGTGCTGCCGGCGATGACGCCGTTGACCGTCACGGTTCCCGCAGTCGACGTCGCACTCAGCCCGCCCGCGCTCACGTTCCCGGTCGAGAGATCGCCGGCCGACAGCAGCGTCACCGGCGCGGTGCCCGCGAACAGCCCCTTCGCGGCCGCGATGTTGATGGTGCCGGCGGTCGCGGTGAGGCCGATCGCCGCGTTGTTCGTCGCGATCGATTCGTTCACGGCGACGTTGTTGCCCGCGGTCATCGTGACCGATCCGCTCGGCGTCGTGAGGCCGGGATCGCGTCCGTTGACCGCGGCGTTCACGATGATGTCGTGGCCGGCCGAGACGCTCAGCGGGGCATCGCCGCGCTGGTTCGAAATCGCCTGGTTCACGTTGACGTCATTGGCAGCCGCGATTGTGACGGCGCCGGTCTCGCCGTTGATTGGCGTGTTGACGTTGACCGATCCGTTCGTCGAGCGCAGCGTCAGCGTACCGGTCGTGGACGTAATCCCGGTCGAGAGTGTCTGGCCCGATTCGACGAGGATATCGCCAGATCCGGCGAACAGTCCCTGGGTGGCGGCGGTCGTCACGGTTCCTTGTGCCGCCGTCACGCTGATCGCAGCGTCCTGCGTATTGATGCTCTGGTTCAGATTGACGTTCTGTCCGGCGGTGAGCGTGACCGCGCTGCTCGGGCCGTTTGCCGCCGTCCGGCCGTCGATCGCCGCGTTGACGTTGATGTCCGAACCGGCGGTAATCGTCAGCGGCGACAGTGTTCCCGCGTTGGTGATCGCATGCGCGACGTTGACGTCGGCGCCGGCGCCAATCGTCATCGCGCCGCCGTTGCCGGCAATCGCGCCGCTGACCACCACCGATCCGTTCTTCGAGACGACGTTGATTGGACCGCCGCTCAGGATGCCGGTTGTCACGTTCCCCAGTGCCGTCATCCCAATCGCGCCGCTGCCGGTGAACACTCCCGCATTCGGACCAACCGTCGCGCTGCCTCCGGCGGCCGAGATGTTGACTGCGCCGTTACGGGTCGCGATGGTGGTGTTCACCTTGACGTCATGTCCGGCTGCCAGCGTTGCGGATCCGCCCCGCGCAGCAGTCGTTCCGTCGATCGAAGCGTTCACGTTGATGTCGTTACCGGCGTTCGCGACGAACGAATTGCCGGTGGCGAGGCTCAGCACCGGCTGATTGATGTTCACATCCCGTCTCGCACTGAGCTCGACGTGGCCGGTATTGCTGTCGATCACGCCGTTGACGTTCACCGACCCGCCGTTCGACGTCGCCGCGAACGAGCCGCCACTGATGCCGCTGGTGGTCACGTCGCTCCCGGCGGTGATGGCAATCGATCCGGATCCGGAAACCAGCGCCGTGCCGCGGGCCATGTTCGCTGCGCCGTTTGACGCGGTGATGTCGATGGCGCCGTTGTTCGTGACCACCGCGCTGTTGACGGTCACGTCTCGTGACGCGGTCAACGCCACCGAGCCTCCCGACGCGCCGCCACGTCCGTCGATCTGAGCGTTCACGATGACGTCGCGGCCGGCCGTGGCGCTGAACGAAGTGCCGTTGCTCGGGTTGAGCACCGGTTGATTGATCTGCACGTCCAGCCCCGCGGCGAGGCTCACGGGACCGGTCGTACCGTCGATGACACCGTTCACCGTCAGCGTTCCGGCGTTGGATTTCGCGCTGAGCGCGCCTCCGCCGACCGCCGCCAAGGCGAGATCGTTGCCGGCCGTAAGAGCGATAGCTCCTTTGTTGGTGGTGATCGACTGGTTGAGATTGAGACTTCGTGCAGCGGTCAGGGCAACGGCGCCGCCGGCGGCATCGCCGCGTCCGTCAATCTGGGCGTTGAGGTTGACATCGCGGCCAGCGTCCACCGCGAGAGCGCCGCCGCTGCGGCCATTGAGGATCAGCTGATTGATGGTGACATCGGTTGCCGCGCTGATCCGTGTGTCGCCGGTCGCGCTGTCGATCAGGCCGTCGAGTGTCACGGATCCGGCTGCCGACGCAATCGCAAGCGTGCCGCCGTTGAGCGCGCCGCTGGTGATGTCGCCCCGCGCGCTGATTGCGACCGCACCGCTCCCTGCGACGATCGCCTGGCCATCGGCGACATGGATCGAACCGTTGGTTGCCGCGAGCGAGATATTGCCGTTGTCAGTAACGATCGATTCGTTGACGTTTAGATCGCGCGCGGCGCTCATCTTGACCGCGCCGCCGGCGACGCCGCCGCTACCGATCACGAGCGCGTTGACGTTGACGTCCTGTCCGGCGGCCACGTCGAGTGCTGAACCGCCGGCGAGATTCACGATCGGTTGATTGATGTCGACGTCACCGGCCGCTCGAATGTTGACCGGGCCGGTGTGACCGTCGATGAACGAGTCGATGTAGACCGAACCGGTAACCGAGGCGATCGACAGCGCGCCGCTGGTTACAAGCGGAGCGGTATGCACCGAGCCGCTGCTGCTGACGGTGATCGGGGCAGAGCCGGCGTACACCGCTTTGCCCGCGGCGACGTTGACCGAGCCTTTCGACGCCAGCAGGTTGATGGCGCCGTCGTTGGTCACGACGAAGTCGTTGATGTTGATATTGTTCCCGGCCGTCATCGTCAGGCCGCCACCGGCGATGCGATCGCCGCCGGTGATTGCCGAATTTACGGTGATGTCGACGTCGGCGGCCAGGTTCGTGCTCGTGCCGGTGCGCAATACCCGCGCGATGGCGCCGGCTTCGATTGCGCCGACTTCGAGGAACGCCGGGTCGAGCAGCAGCGATCCGGCTTGTCCCGCATTCGCCGACGCGTCGGCTTTGCCCAGGAATTCAAGCGTGCCTTTGCCGGAGACCTCCAGGCGGCCGCCGTTTCCGCCATTCGCACCGCCAGTTGCCTCGACCGCGCCGCTGAATGCCGTGCGGCCATCCGACCAGACCACGACTTCGCCGCCATCGCCGCGCTCTCCGGCATTGGCTTTCAGGGTCGCTCCGGTGTCGACGGTTGTCTGCGACGATCGATACGTATCGCCCTGGCCTTGGAACGCGCCGCCAACGTGGACCATTCCGCCACCGCGTGCGCCACTCGCATCCACCGTCGTCGTTGACGCGAGGTGGACTTGATCGCCGAGCACTTCGACCGCGCCGCCGGTCACTCCGCGCGCTGACAGCGTTCCACTGACCTCGACTTTGCCGCCTTCGCCGAGCAGCAGGATGCGCCCGCCCTGCTGAACCGCGCTGTCGGCCTTGATCGTCCCCGACATGTTGATGAGATTGTCGAGCACGTTCTTCGCGTTGCGCGCCGTCATCAGCACCGTGCGACCGCCGGCCGTGTCGATCGATCCGGCGTTCGCGATCAAGCTGGTGACCGGTTCGCCGTTCAACGCGCGCAGCTGGCCCGCATGGATGTCGCTCAACGCGAGATTGATCAGGCCGTCGCCATACAGGTCGACGGTGAAGGTGTCGGCGGCGCCGAGCATGACTTTCCCGAGGCGCGCCACGATCACTCCGTCGTTGCGCACATGCGAAGCGACCAGCGCCACCAGACCGCCTTCGGCGGCAGTCATGGCGCCGGCGTTCAGAATTCCGGCGCCGGGCCGGCCGGGCTGATCGAAGACCAGCTTGCCGGCCATGAAGTTCGTGTTGCTAAGGTTCGATGTGCTGGCGACCAGGCTGCCGACATTGATCTGAGCACCGCCGCCGAACACGATCCCGTTTGGATTGACCAGGAACACCTGTCCGTTGGCGTCGAGCCGTCCGAGGATGATCGAAACCTGATCTCCGGTCACGCGATTGAGGGTTGCTGATTGCGCCGACGGCTGCACGAACACCACTTGCCCGCCGGCGCCGATCGCGAAGGTCCGCCAGTCGATAATTGCGCGGTCGCTGGCCTGATCGATTCGCGTCACCGCGCCGCTCGTCGAGATCTGCGCCGCGCCAGCACGCACCACGCCGCCATCGGGCAACGCCTGCGCCATCAGGCCGGTGCCGCCGAGCTCGATCGAGAGCAGCACGGCAAGCGCGGCTTTCAGTCGTTGGGATGAACGTCGGAAATAGCGAAAGATCATATGTTTGATACCTATCTCACTGACACGCCGGCGTAAACGCGCACGCCGCGGGTCGCGCTCTGTCCTACGATTGGTTCGAAGGGTTTCGCGATTTCGATAAAACCGGCGAACTGTCTACCGACGTTCAACCAGGCGCCGCCGCCGGCGGAGGCGATGGATTGTGACGGTTCGATGCCGCGGAAGGGGGTGCGCTGCCATACCCTGCCTGCGTCACCAAACGCAAAGGGCATGAGCGTGATCGGTTTCGCGCCCAATCGCAGGCTATAACGGAGGTCCAGCTTTAACGCCGCGCCGTGATCGTTGAGCAGCGTGGACGGGTCGTATCCGCGGCCGAACCACTCGCCGCCGACGCTGAACATCTCGGACGCCAGGAGATCAGTGAACGCGTATTGTCCGCTGGCGCCAAACAGGAGCGACCAGCCGGCCGGCAGCGATTGCACCCGCTGGGCATAGATCGTCGACTTGCGAAAGTCGACCCTGCCCGTCGAACGTGACAGGATCTGATCACCTTCACGTGATGCTCCGAGTTCTTGCAAGCCTTGAGAAAATGCGACGTCGAACAAATTCACCCCGCCGAGGCGGTCCGCGCCGTCGTAGGTGGCGCCCACCGTCACCGATCGGACATGGTCTACGGTGTCGGTCACATTGAAGACGCGCGACGTGCTGTCGAATGCCGTGAGCATCCCCCGCACGAAGAGGTTGCGCGACCGCCTGCGAATGATCGGGTGGCTGTAGGAAACGTGCAGGCTGTCGGATTGTTCGTTGAGACGCAGCGGGACGATCGAGAGCTCTTGAGGCTTGGAGTAGACGTAGCTTGCCGCGATTCCGACTTTGCCGCCGTGGGCGCCAATGAATTGATCGTGCGCCACCGCTGCGTAGAACAGCTCATTGGTGAACGTCGTGACCGACCGCAGCTCGGTCCGCGAGGCCGCGCCAACCAGCGATTGCAGAATAAGATTGCCCGACAAACGCGCCGGCCCTTGCGCTTCGCTGCCGCGATTATCCGAACTGAGATCGCTTTGCTCCCGGTGGCGCGCCAGCTGCAGGACCAGATCGGATGCGCCGGGCACCGTCGACGGTGCAAGCACCGCTTGCGCGGCGAATCCCGGCAGATCGTTGACGAGCAGCACGTACCGCTCGAGCGCCGCCATCCTCAGCGGCCGGCTCGCCCGGATCTTTTCGCCATACTTCTTGACGCGTCGGCGCATCTCGTCGGTGCCGCCTTCAACGCGTACGTTCGCGATGTACCCTTCAAGCGCCTGAAGACGAATCGACCCGCCCTCGACGGTTTGAGCCGGCACGAACACCTGTGACAACACGTAGCCGTCGTTGCGGTATTTCGCGGTGAGGCCCTCCACGACCCGGTAGATCTCGGCGAGCGTCACTTCTTTTTCGAGAAGGCTCGCGTACGATGCCCGCAATGCTTCCGGACGGTAGGCGGTTACGCCGTCAACCGTCACTTGATGGAGAACCACCTTCACGTCGCCGGCGTTGGGCGGCGGGGTGAGTCTGGATTCGGGGATATTGATCGGGCCAGGCTTGGCGCTTGGCTCGGGCGGCCGTTCAAACTGCTTCTCGATCTGTCCTGGCCGCTGCGTCCCAGGTGGCTTGGCAGTCTGCCCATGAGCAGCGACTGCTGCGGACACACACAGGAAGCACGCGACGCCAATCAATACGGATTTGATCATGGAAAAAGGAGAGCCTTGCGGCCGAGCTTGCTCTTAATTGTCGCCTGCGAGGTCGGCGGCGTCCAATGACAATATTGGCCACACCTGCACGCGATTGCACACTCTAGCCGTCGAATCGCCGGGCGGACTGATCTCGCCAGCACAACATTCTAGATTTCGACGCGACAAGGAGTTAGCTGCAGTATCCTTCGCGGCCGGGGAGACGTTCGATGATTCGCTTTTTTTCTGCCATTTTGATCGTTATCAGCCTCTCTGGCCTCGCGAGCGCGCAGGCGGCGGAGAGTCGATGAACTTAGAACTGAAAACTGAAAACTGAGAACTGAGAACTTAAGAACGGCGACGCACAAGCTGGGAGACGGTCTCGAAACGGTAGCCTTGCGTGGTCAGTGCCGGCAGGATGTTCTCGAGCGTGCGGAGCGTCTCGATTCCGTTCGGATCGTGCAGGCCAATGATTGAACCGGGCCGAACCTGTCGCAGAATCGACTCGGTCATGACCGGTGCGGCGTAGCGCTTCCATTCCTCGGGATCGACATCGCCCAACACACTTAACCTCTTCATCTCGACGAGCACGCACGGCAGGACGATGAATTTCGCGGCATGCGGCGGACGAAAGTGAATGTCGCCCGACACGCCGATGTCGCGTAGGAGTTTGTCGGTGCGCTCGATTTCCTCCCGGACGCGCGCGGGCGACATCCACACTAGCTTCGGATGGGAATACGAGTGGTTGCCGATCTCGTGGCCACGTCGCATAACCTCGCGAGCGACCGCCGGGTACCGCTCGACGTTTCTGCCCATCATGAAGAAGGTGGCTTTGATATTTTGACGATCGAGTGCGTCGAGGACTTTGGGCGTGTTACGCGGATCCGGGCCGTCATCGAACGTCAGTGCGACGACGCGGTCAGCCGTTTCGACTCGAGCGACGTAGTCGCCGAATAACTGGAAAGTCGAGGAGTTCACCAGCTCGCGCAGTCCGATCGCCACGACACCAGCCACCACGACCGCAGCCGCCCCGCGCCGAGCGACGCCCTTCCAATTCCTGGACGTAGCGGCAAGGGGGTCGCGCACGCGGCCATTCTACGCGTGGAAGCTCAGCGTATGAACTTACAGGGCCGAACCCCTGCGCGGTTAGACCAGGTTCGTTTCGGCCGGCCGGAAGGGCTGATATCGCGCGTCGAGCCAGGGATGTAATCCACGACCGCGCCGCTCCTGGAGCTCTTCGAGGATCGCATTCGCGAGCCCGAAGAAGTGGCCGGGATGGCGTGCCGAAGCGTCCGCCAACGCGTACCAGATGTCCGCCAGCTCGCCGTCCTCGAAACTCTGGAAGCGGATATCAGTCATGGCGCACGCTTCTTGCAAATTTCGATCACATGAACAGCGAACTTCCGGAGCATCCCGATCCGCCATCGATGGCGTATCGGTGTCCGCGCTGTCACAACGAAAACCCTCAAGAAGAGCGCGAAAATAATCCAGGCCCCGCCCGTTGGCTCAACTGCCCGCAGTGTGGGTATCGATGGAGCGTTTCACCGATTGCTGACAGCTGACGCAGCTCTTCACTTCAAACCGCTGTGTAGGATTCACCCTCAGTATGTAAAACCGACCGTCACGGCGTTCGCGTTGTCTGTCAATCCGTGGGCGAAATCTACCCGCAAAGCCTTGCCGACGCCGGGGACTCGAATTCGTAATCCGGCACCGATGTCGGCGTAAGACACGGTGCTGCCGTCGGTTCGCGCGGCCGACCGTGCGACGTCCACGAACGCGGCGAGGGCCGTTCGCGGTGTTTTCGGCCATGCGAGCCAACGCTGTGCCTCTCCGTTTGCGTACTGCATCGATCGCCCGAACGCCGTTCCAGCCGCGTTGACGTCAATGATGCCGTCGTCAAGCATCGGATGGGCGCGTAACAGAATTGTTCGAGCGCGTCCCTCGCCGGCGCCGGGCCATAACGCACGCGGTGCGGCGTGGCTTGTCTGGTCGGCACCAACGGTGCCTTCGTAGATCCAGCCGAGGGCGTTCGAGCTCGACCGTGCGATGACCCGCATCCCTGCCGCGGTAAACGCCTGGCCGCCATCAATCGGAATCCATGCGGTTACGTCGCCGGCGAGGGCGAGGCGATCGCGAAGCCAGCGGCGCTCGAGCGATCCACCCGACGCGGTCGCTCGCCGCCCGCCCTCCCAGACGTCGAGGCCGGCGTGGAGAGCGTAACGAAGGCTTCCCGTCATCCAGTCGCTCACTGCCAGTCCCGCATGCTTGTGAATCTCGCGGCGAAGGAGGGGACCTTCGGCGTAGGTTTCCGCCTCCCAGCTCCCTTCAACACGCCACACGCCAAACAAGCCCCCGACGCTCGGTGCCGCGAAGCCGATAGCGAGTCGTGGTCGATTTTGGTACCAGCGCCAGCTGGCCATCCATACCTCGCCCTGGCCCGTGAAACCGGGAAGCGCGATGGACGATTCGCGATCGACGAGGGCGCGGATCGCCGTGCCGGTCCACGCCGCGCGGCCTCGAGGTCGGCCGCTTCGCTCGGCGATCGCCACATCCACGGTCGCGAACCCGTCGGCCTCCGGCCGCAATTCCAGTCGGGACTGGCTGCGATCCGGCAACTCGTTCAAGCGATGCTTCGCCTTCGCGAACGCGTCGGCCGTCAATATGGCGTTCGGTTTCAGGCCGAGGCTTTCGGTGATCGTTTGATAACGGGCGTGGCGAACGCCTTCGACATTGACCAGGTCCAGCCGTGGCTTGCCGATGCGGTTCCACGCACGCAGCGCGCCTTCAGCGTCGTCGAGCATGAACAGGCTGGATGCGAGCACTTCGCTCGCGTAGACGTCGTCTGGCGTGCGGGAAAGAGCGTCGCGCGCGAGATCTGCCGCGTCTGCCCAGCGCTTCTGCGCGAAGCGAACTCCGGCCAGTTCGCGATACGGTCCCGCAGACCCAGGACATTTCTCTCGAACGGGCAGAAGCAGGTCGTCGGCGGATGCGACACCCTGAACCGTGACGTCCTGGATGGCCTGGTTCAACATCGCCGAACAGGCGTCGGTCGATTCGATTGCGGATTCGGTGAGCGCCGCGTTTGAGTCGTCGGCGCTGGCGACACGGGTGTCCGAGGGAAGGATGACGAGGGACCAGTGCCGCGCCGCGCTCCACAACGAATCGAAGGCCGAACGATTGACGGCGCGGAACGGACCCCACGATGGGTCGTGAACGATTACCGCGTCGTCGTCCATTCCGACCACGACGACGTAGTGGTACAGGTCGCGCCGGTCGGCGATGAGGACGATGATCGGTTGCCGGGATTCGAGATGCTCGCGCAGTTCGTCGAGCGATGAAGGCGCGCGATCGGTTCGCCAGCCGCGCGAAACAATCGCCCGAGTCAAGACGTCGGCGGCGATGCCGGCTGCCCCACCGGCACGCCGTTCGACGAGTGCACCGAACTGTTCGACGTCAGCATGCGCGTCGCCCCAGTATCGGAACACCATTGCCGCCGCCGCGCCGCCGCAGAGCGCATCGGTTTGGGGCACATACGGCACCTGAAGCGATGCGGCTTGCAGAGCCAGAGCGAGGGCGGCAACCGTCAGAAACATTCGTCAGTCGACGGCCACCACGATCAGGATGATGATCAGCAAAACGATGATGATGGTGGTCGTTGAAATCGTCACGTTCGAGGCGCCACCAACCAGCTGATCGTTGACCTGGCGGGCGGTCGATGCGGCTCGCTCGAGATCTGCTCCCGAAAGCGTGTTGACAGCGGCGTCAAGCCGGCCGACGTCGACGCCGAGCCTGGCGGCGGCGGTGCGAACTTCCGGTTTCGCGAGCGCCGTATGGATCGCAGCCCGGTCGGCGTTCGGCGCGGATGCGTGGTCGGCAGTGGCAGCGGCGATCGCGTTTGGCGAGACGATGTGCTGTTGAGCGGCGAATGCGCGCCCGGGCGCCGTCATGATGAAAACGAGGAGAAGAACGAAAAACGAGCGGACTGTCTGCATCGGTCGGTCCTCCAAGCGAGTCATTGCCTCAACAATTAAGCAATTTGAATACCGAGCCGCTAAACTCGACTGTCATCGACCGCGACTTGCAGAACTGGATTGCTGACCTCGAGAAACGTCACTTCGCCGATTTGACGTTTTCAGAAGTGTCGCGCGCATTACGGGCGCTGTCGTCCACCTATGTTGAACGCCGGAGCAAGATCGCGGAGGGCGCTGCGCTGTCTGGCGCTGGAAAGCGCGCTGCGTTTGCGCTGTTTTACGGTCCGCTGCACTTTCTCCTGGTTCGGCACATCACGCACCAGCTGATGGGCACCGCAAGACGGCGGCTCGTCGTTGACCTCGGCTGCGGAACGGGAGCCGCGGGCGCAGCGATTTCGGCCGCGCACGTGATCGGCGTGGACAAAAGCAGTTGGGCGGTTGCTGAGGCGGCGCGCACCTATCGCCAGTTCGGGCTCGAAGGAAAGACGCGGCAGGCGGACGCAGCGGCCTTTTCGATGCCCCGACAGCCGGCATTCGTGGTCGCGGCCTTCACGATGAACGAACTGCCGTCGACATCGAGGGACGCCCTGTTGACGCGGCTGCTCTCTTACACGCAAATAGACGGCACGGGAATGCTGATCGTCGAACCGTTGGCGAAAGGAGCGGCGCGGTGGTGGGAGCAATGGCGAACGCAAGTCGAATCGGCTGGCGGCCGCGCCGACGAATGGCGGTTCTCGACGGACCTGCCCGAGATTGTTGCCAAGCTCGATCGCGCGACCGGATTAAACCACCGGGTGATTACCGGGCGGAGCCTGTCGATCGTCCGCGGGCCCACTTCAGCAGCTTCCGCAGCGGCCAGCAGTTGATGATCCTCTCTGGCGGCACGCCGGCCAGTCGAGCGTGTGCGATAGCGATATCGGTGTAAGCCTTCAGTTCGCGCGTCGAATGTGCGTCGCTGTCGACCGCGAACAGACAGCCGGACTCGATGGCGGTCTTCGCGAGATCGCAGTCGATGTCCTGCCGCGCCGGATCGCCGTCGATTTCGATAGCGACGCCCGACGCAGCCGCCGCCTCGAACACTTTCCGCCATTTCGCGGTGACGCCGGGACGGGACCCGTACATCCGGCCGCGAGGATGGCCGAGGATGTGAACGCCCGGTGTGGTGACCGCTCGCACCATCCGCGCGGTTTGGTCCTCCTTCGTCCGGAGTTGCGAATGGGGCGATGCCACGACGATTTCGATTTGCGCCAGTTCGTCAGGGGTCATGTCCAGCGAACCATCGGCGCGGATGTTGGCTTCGATGCCTTTGAGTAAGCAGAATCGGTCACGGAATTCGTTGTTCAACCGATCGATTTCCTGATGCTGCGTGGCCAGCCGTTCCATCGATACACCGCGGGCGATCGGCAGACCATAGGAATGGTCGGTGACGGCGTTGTATTGGTAGCCGAGCGCGATCCCGGTTTCGATGATGTCGCGCAGCGTTTGGCTGCCGTCGCTGTAGGTGGAATGCATCTGCAGGTCGCCGCGGTACTGCTCGCGCGTCAGGCCATGGAGTTTCTGATTGCGTAGCGCGGCCAGCACCTGCGCGCGGCTCAGGAAGTTGCCACGCAAGCCGCCGCGGCGCTCGATGTCGGCCTTCTGACCGCTCCCGCCGATGGCGGCCTCAATGGTTGGCGACGTACCGGTGTTCAACACTTCGAGGATGATTCGGGTCGACGCAGGCCCGATGTTCGGAATCTTCCTGAGCGTCCCGTCAGGCTGGAGCAGCGATTCGATCGGTTCCTCGAGTGCCAGCATCGCGCTCGCGGCACGCTTGTACCCCCACATTTTTTGCTTCGAGGACTGAATCGCCGCAAAGTCGCGAAGCAAAGCGGCAATCTTGCCGTTCAAGTCCATCGTCTCGTCTCTCGTCTCTCGTCTCTCGTCTCTCGTCTCTCGTCTCTCGTCTCTCGTCGCTCGACTCGAGCAACGAGAACAAATGCTATTGTGTCGCGTGCCCGACCCGATTATTGCCAACCCGCGCCCTGCCTCGACGGTGGTCGTCCTTCGCGACGCTCCAGCCGGACCCGAGGTGTTTCTCGTCAGGCGTCACGAGGGCACGGCATTCATGGGCGGCGCGCATGTGTTTCCGGGCGGACGGGTTGACGCCGGCGATCACAACGGCGACGTGTCCTGGTGCGATGGTGTTGATTGGGCTGTATCGCAGTTGTCAGATCTCGACCGCGAGCAGGCGATTGCCTACCACGTCGCTGCGGCGCGTGAGCTGTTCGAGGAAGCCGGCGTGCTGCTTGCTCGAACCGCCACCCGCGATCATTTCGTTCAAGACCGGGTCGACGTTCACGGAGGCCGCGCCACGTTGCGGGCGGTTGTCGAGCGCGAGGGCTTGCGGCTGGCGCTTGATTCGCTGGTGCTCTGCGCGCATTGGGTGACGCCGCCAATCGATACACGGCAGTTCGACACCCGCTTCTTTCTGACCCGGCTGCCGCCGGGACAGACGCCGATCCACGACGAAACCGAAACGACGCATAGCACGTGGATCACACCGGCCGCCGCGATCGCTGCCGCTGCAAATGGAACGATTGTCCTGCCGCCGCCAACCTGGACGACTCTGCGCGAGCTCGAGGTGTTTGGCAGTGTCGACGCCGCGCTGGCATGGGCGCGAACCCGGCGTATCGCTCGACGCCAGCCGAAAATGGTTGAACAGAACGGCCGCCGCATGCTGTTGATCCCGGGCGATCCGCTCTATCCGGAGGCGTCAGATCCCGAATCGCCGCGCGAAACCCGGTTCGTGTCGGTCGACAAGCGCTGGCGCGCCGAACGGCCCGGTTCGTAAGATGCGAGCGGGCCGATGAACGATTCCCACGCGACCGAAGTGACCCGCGCGAGCCACGCGTCCCAGGTTACTGGTCAGCTCAAGCGAGTCCTGACCTTCAGAGATCTATTCCTGTTCTACATGGTCACCGGCTTCAGCCTTCGCTGGATTGCGACAGCAGCCTCCGCCGGACCGAGCGCGCTGATCATCTGGATCATCGCGGCACTCGGACTGTTCGTACCGCTGGTGTTCACCGTCCTCGAGCTGGCGTCGCGCTATCCGGAGGAGGGCGGCATCTACGTCTGGAGCAAGCGGGCATTCGGTCCATTCGCGGCATTCATCACCGGCTGGACCTACTGGGGATCGAACCTGCCGTACTTTCCGGGCCTGTTGTACTTTGCCGCGGCGAACGCGCTGTTCATCGGCGGGCCGTCGTGGCAGTCGCTGTCGTCGAACAACGTGTATTTCACCGCGGTGGCGATGACCGGCCTGACGATCGCCGTGACGCTGAATGTCGTCGGGTTGAACGTCGGGAAGTGGTTGAATAATGTCGGCGCGCTGGCGAGTTGGATACCCGCCGCCGGCTTGCTGGTCCTGAGTGTCATTTCGTGGTCGCGATTCGGATCGGCGACGCCGATGCCGACCAGCGCATTCGTGCCGAGCACCGGCCTGAAGGATGTGATCTTCTGGTCGACCATCGCGTTCGCGTTTGGCGGCGTCGAAAGCGGTTCGACGATGGGCGACGAGATTCAGGATGCGAGAAAGACGGTGCCCCGCGCCATTCTTACCGCCGGCGCGGCCATGACCGTTCTCTACATTCTTGGCACGGCCAGCGTGCTGCTGACAATTCCGACCGCGCAGATCACCGGGCTGCAAGGGATTTCGCAGGCGCTGCAGACGATCACCGCGAAGATGGGGATTGCGTGGCTGGGGCCGGTGTTTGCCGTGTTCGTGACCTTGAACGCGCTTGGCGGCGTGGGCGGCTGGTTTGCCGCAACCGCGCGGCTGCCGTTTGTCGCCGGCCTCGATCGGTTTCTGCCCGACGCTTTTGGCCGACTGCATCCCACGTGGGGAACGCCGTACGTGGCGTTGCTGGTGCAGGCGTTCATCGCCAGCCTGTTCATCTTTCTCGGACAAGCCGGCACCTCGGTGCGCGGCGCCTACGACGCGCTCGTCAGCATGGGCATCATCGCCTACTTCATCCCGTTCCTGTTCATGTTTGCCGCGATGATCAAGCTGCAAGACGAGCCAGCCGGTCCCGAAGTGATGCGAGTGCCCGGCGGCAAGAACGTCGCGATTGCGCTCGCCGCGCTCGGGTTTTTCGTCACCGCGGTTTCGATCGTGCTGGCGTGCATTCCCGCGGACGAAGAACCCAATAAGATGCTTGCTGTCGTGAAAGTGGTTGGCGCGTCGGTCGCGTTGGTGGCGATTGGCGCGGTGGTGTACGTCGCGGGGAAACGCCGATGAAGACTGTCGTGATTGTGTCAGCGTTGTTGAGCGCCGTTGCAGTTCAAACCGCCCACGCGGCGCAGACCATGCGGGTGGACTTTTATCACACCGGCAACGCGAAGGAAGAGCGATTCGCCCTCGATCGGGTGGTCGTAGAGCCGCTCCAATGGCCCGGCAACCCGTCGCGGCCGATCGACGACACGAATCGCGGTAAGTACTTTTTCGAGGTGATCGACCAGGCGACCAGCAGGGTGCTGTACTCGCGCGGCTTCAGTTCGATCTACGGTGAGTGGGAAACGACCGGTGAAGCGCAGAAGATCGATCGGACGTTTGAAGAATCGCTGCGCTTTCCAGCGCCGGCGGCTCCGGTTCGGATCGTTGTCAGGAAGCGCGACGCCCGGAATGGTTTTCGCGATGCGTGGACGTTTTCGGTCGATCCGGCGGACAAGTTCGTCCTGAAGAACACCGCGCTTCCAGCGGGGGCGTTGATCAAGCTGCACGAAAGTGGCCCTCCGGACGGGAAGCTCGATTTTCTGATTCTCGGCGATGGTTACACCGCTGCCGAACGCGGCAAGTTCGAACGCGACGCCCGGCGGTTGGTCACCACGTTGCTGCAAACATCACCGTTCAAGGAGCGACAACGCGACCTCAACATCTGGGGGCTGGTGCCGGCAGCGGCGCAGTCCGGCATTTCGCGCCCGTCGCAGGGGATTTACAAGCGCACTCCAGTCGGTGCGACTTACGACGCGTTTGATTCGGAACGCTACGTGCTGTCGTTCGAGAACAAGGCCTTTCGCGACCTTGCGGCGAACGCGCCGTACGAAGTGGTCGAAGTGCTGACCAACACGGCGACCTACGGCGGCGGCGGTATTTACGGCCTTTACAGCACAGTGGCTGCCGACAGCGTGTGGGCGCCGTACATCTTCGTTCACGAATTCGGCCATCACATTGCCGCGCTGGCCGACGAGTACTACACATCGGATGTTGCCTACCTGCCGGCCACCGATCGCGTCGAGCCGTGGGAACCCAACGTGACAGCACTGCTCGATCCAGCCAACCTGAAATGGAAGGATCTCGTGACCCCGGGCACGCCGTTGCCGACCGCCTGGCCCAAGGCCGCATTCGAGGCCTATACCAAGTCGATTCAGGACCGGCGCCGGCAGATTCGCGCCGCGAATCGACCGGAATCCGAGATGGATGCGTTATTCCGCGAGCAGGAAAAACACGATACCGCGCAGTTGAACGAAGGCGCCCACGCGCATCGCGTCGGCGCGTTCGAGGGCGCCAATTACGAGGCGCGCGGCTATTACCGCCCCGAAGCCGATTGCATCATGTTCACCCGCGACAACGTGCCATTCTGCGCGGTGTGCCGAAGGGCGATCGAGCAGATTCTTGATCTGTATTCACGGCAGGCTTGACGTCGTCTAGGACTTGCCAGCAGACTAGGCGGCTCCGGGGCATGCATCACCGGAACGAGGGGCATCATGCAGGACGATTTCGATAACGATTTGGATATGCCGGACGACGACATGGTCGGAGACTCGGCCGCGACCGAGGACCTCGGCGACGATCTCGGCCCGGCCGGCGACATCGAAGGCGAGGCCGAGGGCGGCGGTTCCGCGGGCGAACCAGGCGGCCGGCCGTCGGGCGGCGCTCGCGCGAAGCCAGCCGGAGGCAGTCGCAAATCGACGGGGCGTAAACCGGCGGCCAAAGCGGCAAAGAAAGCCAAGCCGGCGAAGAAAGCCAAGCCGGCGAAGAAAGCTAAGGCAGCCAAGAAAAAGCCGGCGCGAAAAGCCGCGGCGAAAAAGAAACCGGCGAAGCGCAAGGCCGGCAGCAAGAAGTAGGCGACGCAGCCTCCATACCCGCTCGCAAAACAGCGTTCATGGTCGCCGACCATCGCGTGCTGATTCATCGCGATGATCGGCAGCCGTGCGCCGCCCAGCAGTTCACCGGTGCGCACCTCGCGGTTACCTCGAAGCCATCCATTTCCGGCATTTCGACGTCGATGAATGCCCTGTCGAACGCCTCACACAGTGCCTATCATAGGCTTGGCCTCGCCCGCGAAGGAGCCAGCGATGCGATTGGATGACGCGCGCCAGAGTGGAAACGTCGAGGATCGGCGAGGCAGCGGCGGACGTTTCCCCGGCGGTGCCGGCGGTCTCGGGATTGGCGGCCTCCTTGTGGTCCTGGCGGTCAGCTATTTCCTGGGCGTCGATCCGAGTCAGTTGCTCAACGACACCGGCCTCAACTCCGGTGGTGATGCGCCAGGCAGCGCGCCCGCCGGACCGCCCGGATCTGATCCGAGCGCTGAATTCGTGCGCAAGATTCTGGCTGACACCGAAGATACCTGGACGGCGATTTTCGAGCGGTCCGGTTCTCGCTATCGGCAACCGGTGCTGGTGTTGTTTACAGACGCAATCGATTCAGCGTGCGGCCAGGCCTCGTCGGCGACCGGCCCGTTTTATTGTCCTTCGGATCAAAAGGTCTATCTCGATCTGAGCTTCTTCCGCGAGCTCGATCGCCGTTTCGGCGCACCGGGCGATTTCGCACAGGCCTATGTGATTGCGCACGAGGTTGGCCATCACGTGCAACGATTGACCGGCGCGCTGTCGAGCGGTGAAGGGCTGTCGAGGCGATCGGCCAACGCGCAATCGGTTCGTCAGGAACTTCAGGCCGACTGCCTCGCTGGCGTCTGGGGTCACGCCGCGGCGTCGAGAAATCGACTCGACCCCGACGATGCCGAAGAGGGCCTGCGTGCGGCGGCGGCGATCGGCGACGATCGTCTGCAGCGCCAAAGCCAGGGCCAGGTGGTTCCGGAATCGTTCACGCATGGCTCGTCCGCCGAACGAGTGGCGGCGTTACGAACCGGCCTCGAGAGTGGCGACATCGGAGCATGCGGGATCGGACGACGGTAACTGGAACGTGGCCAAATCTCTTTTTCACTCGGCCGGCCGTCGGGAATTCCTGACGCGCGCTGGCGCGGCGGGGCTGGGGCTGCTCGCGTCACGACTGCCGCTGGGCGCTCAGGCGCCGGATCTGTGGACCGAAGCCGCCACGATCCTGAGGCGCATCGCGGCTCCGGTCTTTCCGAACCGGACTTTCGACATCACGCGCTACGGCGCAGCACCCGACAAAGACGCGACCACCGCGATTCGGGCGGCGATCGACGCCTGCCACGCCGCAGGCGGTGGCCGTGTCGTGGTGCCGAAGGGGCGTTTCGAAACCGGCGCGATCGCGCTGCGGTCGAACGTCAACCTCGTAATCGTGGATGGCGCGACTCTCGCGTTCAGCCGCGACCCGTCTGCATACCTGCCGTTGGTCCTGACACGGTTCGAAGGCGTGGAGATGATGAACTATTCGCCATTCATCTACGCCTTCGAGCAACAGAACATTGGAATTAGCGGCGGCGGCACGCTGGACGGACAAGCGGACGCCGGCCACTGGTGGGTATGGCGCGAGCGGCAGCTCGGGCCGAACGGCGATCGTGCCCGTCTGATGGACATGGCGACCCGCGGTGTGCCGGTCGCGCAGCGCGTTTTTGGCGCCGGGCACTTCCTGCGACCGGTGTTCGTCCAGCCGTACCGCTGTCAGAACGTTCTGATCGAAGGCGTCAGCGTTGTGAACTCACCGATGTGGGAGCTCAATCCGGTCCTCTGCCAGAACGTGACGGTGCGAGGGGTGACGGTTCGCAGCCACGGCCCGAACAATGATGGCTGCGATCCCGAGTCGTGCCGCGACGTTCTCATCGAACGATGCCAGTTCGATACCGGCGACGACTGCATCGCGTTGAAGTCTGGCCGCAATGCCGATGGACGCCGTGTGAACACGCCGATCGAAAACGTCATTATCCGCGACTGCGAAATGAAGGACGGCCACGGCGGCGTGGTGATCGGCAGCGAGATTTCCGGCGGCGCGCGCAACATCTTCGCCGAGCACTGCCGCATGGACAGTCCTCAGCTCGATCGGGTACTGCGCTTCAAGACCAACGCCGAACGCGGCGGCGTCATCGAGCGGGTGGCGATCCGCGACATCACCGTCGGCCAGGTTGCCGAAGCAATTGTCGCCGCCGACTTCTACTATGAAGAAGGTGACACCGGCGCCTTTACGCCGGTGCTTCGCGATGTCGAGGTCCGCCGAGTCACCAGCCGCAAGAGCCAGTACGCGTTTCTGCTGAAAGGCTACGACCGGTCGCCGATTTCGAATGTTCGCGTCAGCGACTGCACGTTCGACGGCGTCGAGCGGGACGACATCCTGCAGGCCGTCCGCAACGTTGTCTTCGACAACGTCCGGGTCAACGGGGTCGTGAAGAACCTCACGCGGTAGCGCTGCGAACGTTCGGCAGGAAGATCTTGAGCGTATTCGGCCGATGACGCTCCTCTTCTTCCGTCGGGTGGCGCTGCGGCAGGAATAAAGGCGGAACGGCGAGCACGCCGAGCGTCCATCCTCCTCCGGACGGCCGGCAAAGTTTCGTGGCCCCGACGCAAAGCGCTCCAGCCTCGCCGGACTGGCGGTCAAGAAATTCAATCGCGCGGGCATGGCCAGGCAAGGAGAGGTACCGCAGAATCGCGGGCCATGAGCGCAAGATGCATCCTCCTCCTTGCCGCCGTCTTAGTGGCCGTGCCGGCATCTGGGCAGTCGCCGCTTTCGCTTTCGCAGGCAATCGCGCGCGCCAAGGCCAGCAACCCCGACGCGGGATCGGCGGCGGCAGTCGAGCGGGAAGCGGCCGAGCGCGTCGCCCAGATTCGCGGCGGCTACTTTCCCAAGGTGGACGTCGCGGAGTCCTGGCAGCGCGGCAACAACCCGGTGTTCGTGTTCAGTTCGCTTCTTGCGCAGCGGCGGTTCACCGCGGCTGACTTTGCCCTTGATGCGCTCAACCGCCCCGACGCCACGGACAACTTTCGCGCGGCATTTTCCGTTGAGCAGTCGCTGTTCGATCGCACCACCTCGGCGAGTATCCGAGCCGCGTCGATCCAGCGGGACATGGCGGCCACCGGCAAGCGACTCGTCGATCATGACCTGACCGCGGCGGTAACTGACGCCTTTGGCCACGTCCTCATCGCCGCTGCAACGGTTCGTTCCACGGCGGCCATGGTCGAGACCGCCCGGGCAGACCGCGAGCTGGCCGGCAACCGCCGCGACGCCGGCCGGGTGACCGACGCGGATGTCCTGCAGCTGGACGTCTACCTGGCACGCACGCTCGAACTGCAGGTGCAGGCGACGTCGGACGAACGCATCGCGCGCGCTCGGCTGAATCAGTTGATGGGCGAGCCCCTGGGCACGATGTTCACGATGTTGTCGCTCGACCTCACGCCACCGGAAATCGCCATCGACATCACCAATCCCGCAGGCCTTGAAGAAGAAGCGCTGAAGAACCGGCCCGAAGTCGCACTCGCCATGCAGCAGGAACAGCTCGCGGCCGCCACAGTGGACGCGGCGCATGCGGCGTTCCTGCCGCAAGTGGCAGCGCAGGGCGGGTGGGAACTGAACGGCAGCTCCTGGAATTCGCGGTCGTCGAGCTGGGTGGCTGGCGCAGTCGCCCGGATCAACCTGTTTCATGGCCTTGCCGACAAGGCACGGCTTGCTGAAGCGCGCGAGCAGGCGACGCGCCGAGCACTCGAAAAGCGCAAAGCCGAAACCATGACGCGGCTCGATGTGCAGATCGCGATCGCGCGGCTCGAGGCCGCGTGGGCGAGCGAAGCGGTCGGACGGGCAGCTGCCGATCAGGCTCGAGAGAGCCGCCGCATTATCCGAGACCGCTATGAGAGCGGCCTCACGGATGCGGCCATGCTGCTGCGCTCCGCTGACGCCGTTCAGCAGGCCGATGCTCAACAAATCGCAGCACGTGTAAGTGTGCTCACCGCAACCGCCACCCTGCAACGAGCGATAGGAAGGCCATGAAACCGATCACCGCGAATCATCACGTCATCGTTACGAGCGTTACGGCGGCACTCTTGACGAGCGCGGCGCTGGCCGGATGCTCGGCTCGCCGCGCTTCTGCCGCTCCCGCCGACGCGGCGGAGCCCATTGCCGTCACTATCGCCAGGGTTGCGATGACCGACGTGGCCACTGCGATCGACTCGGGAGGCGTGGTGCAGGCTCGCACGACGGCGACGATCGCGGCGCGCATCATGGCACCGGTACGCGAGGTCCGCGTGTCGCCCGGCGATCGCGTCCGCGAAGGCCAGACGCTCATCGTGCTGGCCGGCGACGATCTCGCCGCCGGTGCTCATGCCGCGCGCTCGTCGGCCCTTGCCGCCGAACAGGGGTCGAAGGCCGCTGCAGCGGAACTCCAGGCTGCGGAAGCTGGTCTCGCCCTCGCACGGGCGTCGCACGATCGCATCGTGCGCCTGGAGGCCAAACGCTCCGCCACCGCTCAGGAACTCGATGACGCCACGGCGACGCTGCGGAGCGCCGAAGCGCATGTCGCCGCTGCTTCCGCGCGGGCATTGCAGGCCGCGTCGGCAGTCGAGGGCGCCCGGGCGGCCAGCGATCAGGCGCGCACCACCGAATCCTTCACCACGATTGCCGCGCCCTTCGACGGCGTGGTCACCGAGAAGATGGTCGAGCCTGGAAACATGGCGTCACCGGGCATCCCCCTTCTCCGCCTGGAAGACACTCGCGGATTCCGCCTCGAGGTTCGGGTGGACGAATCACGCTTCGGCCGGATTCGAAATGGCGACAGCGTCCCCGTCTTCCTCGGGACCGAGACCACCTCGATCGCAGGCACGGTGGTTGAGATCAGCCGTGCGGTGGACGCCGATGCGCGCGCGTTTCTCGTGAAGATCGCGTTGCCCGACGCAGTTGGCCTTCGATCCGGCGCATTCGGCAAGGCCCGATTCAGCGGGGCAACGCGACGCGCGTTGACCGTTCCATCGTCGGCGATCGTGCGCCGCGGACAGCTCACGTCGGTATTCGTCGTCGACAAGGGCCTGGCGGGCGCGCGGCTCGTCACCCTCAGGGAATCCGAAGTGCTGGCAGGCTTGACGGAATCGGAGGTGGTGATTGTGTCGCCGCCGGCCGGCATCACCGATGGGCGTCGAGTCAGCGTGGGAGGCCGGTGATGGCCAGGACTCACGTTGCCGCCGGCCGGATGGCCGCGGCATTTATCCACTCCAAGCTGACGCCGCTTTTCATTCTTGCCTCGATGGCCCTTGGCGCCTTGGCGGTGCTGGCGCTGCCGCGCGAAGAGGAACCGCAGATCATCGTGCCGATGGTGGACGTGTTCGCTCAGATGCCAGGAGCATCACCGGCAGATGTCGAACAGCGGGTCACGCGTCCGATGGAGCAACTGCTCTGGGAAGTGCCCGGAGTGGAATACGTCTACTCGACTTCAAGTGCCGGCCAGTCAATGGTCGTCGTCCGCTTCAAGGTGGACGAGCCGCTGGAAGCGGCGCTCGTTCGCTTGAATCAGAAGCTCGCCGCGAATGCGGATCGTGTCCCACCGGGCGTCATCGGGCCCATCGTCAAGCCGCGCTCGATCGACGACGTGCCGATCCTTGCAGTGACGGTGTGGTCGGCACGGTACTCGGACGATCAGTTGCGATCACTCGCCGCACAACTGCGAGATGCCATCGCTGAAGTCAACGACGTGTCGGAGGTAACGATCATCGGCGGCCGCCCACGGCAGGTTCGCGTGGACATCGACCCCGCGAGGCTCTCAGCCTACGATCTCGATCCGCTCGCGCTTCACCAGGCGATCGCCCGCACCAACGTGCGTGGCACCACGTCGGGCCCTGTCGCTGGCGGTGTGACGACCGGCCTCGAGGCGGGGAGCCGCCTGCACACGGCCGATGAACTGCGTAACACCGTCGTGACCTCCGCAAGCGGGCGTCCTGTGCTTGTGCGCGACGTGGCGGAAGTCGTAGACGGCGACGCCGAGCCCACGTCGTATGTCGCCTTCCAGTCGAAGATCTCCGGCGCGCAACCGGCCGTCACCATCGCCGTCGCAAAGCGGAAGGGCACCAACGCCACCGATGTCGCCCATCGCGTCACCCAGAAGCTCGACACGCTCAAGGGATCGCTCGTGCCGTCCGACGTGCATCTCACCATCACCCGTGACTATGGTGAAACTGCCGCCGACAAGAGCAACGAACTCTTGTGGCACATGCTGCTGGCCGTTCTCTCGGTCTCGGCGCTCATCTGGCTGGCCCTCGGCCGGCGCGAGGCGGCCGTCGTGCTGATCGCGATTCCGGTCACGCTCGCGCTGACCCTCTTCATGTTCTATCTCTATGGCTACACCCTGAACCGCATCACGCTCTTCGCGTTGATCTTCTCCGTTGGCATCCTCGTGGACGATGCGATCGTCGTGGTGGAGAACATCGTCCGCCACGCGCGAATGAAGGGCGGGGAGCGCGGCGGGCTGACCGCGATTGCGATTCGTGCCGTTGACGAAGTGGGCAACCCCACGATCCTCGCGACACTTGCGGTGGTGGCAGCGATCCTGCCAATGGCATTCGTCCGCGGATTGACGGGCCCTTACATGCGCCCGATTCCGGTGGGTGCCTCGGCGGCGATGGCCTTCTCGCTGGTAGTCGCCTTCGTCGTGACGCCGTGGGCCGCGGTCCGGCTGCTCAAACCCTCGGCGCATCACGATCACGGCAACGAGGATCTCCTGACGCGGCTCTATCGCCGCGTGATGGGGCCGCTCATTGCCAGCGGTACTCGGCGCGCGATCTTCCTGGCGGGCGTCGCGGGCTTGCTGCTGGCGGCCGTCGCCTTCGTCCCGCTCGAGCTGGTGAAGGTCAAGATGATGCCGTTCGACAACAAGAACGATTTCCAGGTCATAATCGACATGCCCGACGGCACGGCGCTCGAGACGACTGCGCGCGTCGCCTCGGCCATGGCGTCGTCCACCCTGGACGATGAGGCCGTCGTCAATGTCCAGCAGTACGTGGGCACGTCGGCGCCCTACAACTTCAACGGCCTCGTGCGGCATTATTTTCTGAGGCGCGCTCCGCACCTCGCCGATCTGCAAGTGAACCTCGTGGGGAAGGGCGAACGCTCGGCGCAGAGCCACGATGTGGCCAAACGTATCCGCGAGCGGCTGGTTCCGATCGCTAAACAATTCGGCGCAACCATCCAGGTGGCCGAAGCGCCACCGGGCCCACCCACGCTGCAAACCCTCGTCGCCGAAGTCTATGGGCCGGATCCGGCGCGGCGGACGGCTGTGGCCGCGCAAATCAAGTCGATCTTCGAACAGACCGGCGGTGTGGTCGACACCGACTGGTACGTCGAAGACGCGCATGCGAAAGTCACTCTCGCCGTCGACGGCGAAAAAGCGGCAGCTGCGGGCCTCACGCCCGCGGCGGTGGCGGCGGTCGTACGAATGGCCGGCTCGGGCGAATCCGCGGGCCTGCTGCACGACGAACGGGCGCGCGAGGACGTGCCGATCGTAATCCGCCTTCCCCGCGACGAGCGCAGTCTGGAGGCCGTCCAGTCGATCCGGCTTCGCGGCACCAGGCCGGTTGCCGTGGGCGAGCTGACGAGCGCTGTCACCACGCAGGAAGAGGCAAGCCTGTATCACAAGAATCTGCAGGCGGTGACGTACGTCACCGGCGACCTGGCCGGAGAGAGCGGGAGCCCGGTCTACGCCATCCTCCGAATGAACAAATCGATCAAGCAGCTGTCGCTGCCCGAGGGTTATGGGCTCGAGGTCTTCAACGCGGTCCAGCCGTTCGACACCTCGCGCTACGCGATGAAGTGGGACGGCGAGTGGCACCTCACGATCGAGGTGTTCCGCGACCTCGGTCTTGCGTTCGCGGCCGTTCTCCTGCTGATCTACGTGCTGGTAGTCGGCTGGTTCCAGTCGTTCAAGACGCCGCTGCTGATCATGGCCGCCATCCCGTTTTCGCTGGTGGGCATCCTGCCGGCGCACGCGGCTATGGGCGCGTTCTTCACGGCCACGTCGATGATCGGCTTCATCGCCGGTGCGGGCATCGTGGTGCGCAATTCGATCATCCTGGTGGACTTCATCGAGCTGCGGTTGCACGAGGGTCTTCCCCTCGAGCAAGCCGTTGTCGACGCGGGCGCGGTGCGGTTCCGACCGATGGCCCTCACCGCGGCCGCGATGATTGTCGGTGCCGCGGTCATCCTGTTCGACCCGATTTTCCAGGGTCTGGCGATCTCGCTGATGGCGGGCGAGGTGGCGTCGCTCCTGCTCTCGCGGATGGCTGTGCCCGTCCTCTACTACATGGCGAAGCGCCACGAACGTATTGAACCGGTACCCACTGGAGCGCCGATGGAAATCACCTTGGCGATCGAGGTGAGCTCGCAGGGATCCTGCTTTGCCGCCGGTACCGGGCCGGCGGCACTTCGAATGCGCGCCTGAAGGCCCGGTTGAACGCCGCCTCGGACTCGTACCCGACGTCGGCCGCGATGTCCGCCACTCCCTTCGGGGTCGATGTCAACGCCTCGGCCGCCAGACGCAGCCGCCAGCCGGTCAGGTACGCGATCGGGGGAACCGAAAGATAGCGCGTGAAACGCTCGACGAGCGCGGAGCGAGACAGGCCGACTGCCATGGCGAGGTCGGCAATAGTCCATGGGTGACTCGGGCGGCTGTGAAGCAGCGCGAGGCTCTTGCCCACGAAAGGATCTCTTGCGCCGGCGAGCCACCCAGTCGTCTGATCCGAAAGGCCTGCGACGTACCTCCTCATCGTGTCCACGAACAGCACTTCCGACATCTTCGCGAGCATCACGTCGCTACCTGCGCCGTCCGAGGCGGCCTCCTCGACGAGATGCAAAATCGAATGCTCCAGCCATTGCCCGGAGCGGTCGGTCCTGATGTTCACCTTGAGTATGGGCGGCAAGCTCTCGAGAATCGGACCGCAGAGGAGCGGGTCGCACGTCAAGTACCCACACACGAAACTGGTCGTCGAACCACCGCCGCCGGCGCGCATCGGCGAAAGGTCGCGCGTCGCGACTTTCCGCAAGAGCGCAGCACCATCCATCAGGTTTGATCCGGAGCCGCCGCTCAGGCAGTGCGGATCGCCGTGCGGAAATAGCACGACGTCCCCTGGCGACAGCTCGACATCAGACCCGCCTTCCAGACTTACGCGAGCGGTGCCATCCACGACGAAGTGATAGATCAACATGTGCGGAGCGCCGGGCGACAGCGTCGGCGTCAATGCGCGACAGTGGGGCGTCGAGAGCCGCCAGGGGGCCGAGAACTCCGCCCTGAAAAACAGCGCCCCCTTCAACCGAACGCCGTTCAACACTTCCGAGAACGCGTCCATCTCGTCGCATTCTAAGGCCACCTTGGGCGGCGCCTGAGAAACGGCGGTCGTCGGGGTGCCATCGGCGTCTCGCTGTCGAATCTAGCGACCAGATCGGCGCTATGGGCGAGGCGCGGCGCGCCCTGGGCGGACATGGACCGACCGTGGTCGAAGGCGGGATGCTAGCACGGCCGTTACTGCCCAGCCACGGCGCGTTCGGAAGCCTCCGCAACTACACTTAACGTTTCGCGGCTCGCCACGCAGCGTAGGCGGCAACGCTCGCGTGTTGCCGCCCCTTTTTCACTCGCCCGATCAAAATGCGCAGCCGGGAGACCCCGCCGCGTCGATCCGCCTCGGAGCGCCCGCGGGGATGAGCTGCACCGTGATGGTGCGCGCCTCCAAGGCCCCTTCGTTCCGCAGCACGTGGACGTGATCGTCGCCCGGATCGACGAACGTCATCCCGAGCGTGTAGACCTTGGGAGTGCAGGACGCGTCGTCTCCCTCATACGCCGTGACGGCGCCCGCGGTCACCGTGATCAGGCTATGTCCTGGATGGGTGTGCCAGCCGCTGGTGCCCCCGGGCAGCCAGACGTTGCTCTGCACGTACAGGTCGGAGGCCCCCTTCGTTTTCTGCATGGAATGCCACACGTTTCGCTGCGAGTTTGCGTCGGAAGGATCGTCGGAGATAGCGAGGTTGTCCACGCTAATTTCTCCCACCCGGCCGACGGCGAGTGAGGTGCTCGTGAATCCCGACGCCGGCGTCGCCAGAAGGCGCTCGACATACCAGGTCCCGGTTAGAACGACCACGGCGAATACGATGGCTCGGAGAAAGGTTCGTCGCATTGCGGATCTTCCTTTTTCTGCGACTCCGCCATGGAGTTCGCCCGCCCACTATGGCCGTCGGGCCGACGACCGCTCAACCGGCAAAGCGCGGCATCCGGCGGATCCAGCGTGCCGCCGCTGATTACCATTGATTGCCGCAACCCCGCGCCGCGGCGGCTACAATCCAGCCAACCGTGACTGAGCCCTCTCGCCCGTCCGGGCGTGGGCCCACCGACCGTCTATCCGACGATCGGCTGGACTCATGGAAAGAAATCGCGGCCTACCTCCGCAGGGACTTGACGACAGTGCAGCGGTGGGAGCGGCGCGAGCACATGCCCGTGCACCGCCATCTGCACGACAAGCTGGGAACGGTGTACGCCTTTCGCAGCGAGCTCGACGCATGGTTGGAACGTCGCGGCGCGACGCGGCTCGACGATACCGGACCATCCGCACCAGCGGACGAGCTGTCTGGCGAGCCGAAGGTGAGCGAGCCCGCCACCAAGGACATGCCGTCGCGAAATCGCCGTCGGTTCCGGCACGCCGCATTCTGGCTGCTGGCCGGTGCTGTTGCGGCGGCCGCGGTCATCGTGCGGCAGCTCGTCGGCCTGCCCGACACCGCTTCGGCGGACCTTCTCTCGAATGCCCGGTTTCTGCCACTGACCGACTTTCCCGGCAACGAGCACGCGGCCGCGCTCTCGCGCGACGGGAAGTTCGCCGTCTTTCTTTCGGATCGCGCCGGTGTCACCGACGTCTGGGTGACTCAGCTAGGCACCGGCACGTTTTACAACCTGACGCAGGATGACGATGAAGAGATCGTCAACGCCTCGATTCGCACGCTCGGATTCGCACCAGATGGCGCCTCGGCGACGTTTTGGACGCGGCGCTTCGACGGAGTGCGTCAGTCCGTCGTCGGTATTCGGGCCGCTCCAGTTCTGGGCGGGCCGACGCGACCGTATCTCGATGGCGTCGCGGAGTTCGACTGGTCCGGCGACGCCACTCGCCTGGTCTACCACACGACCGCCGACGGAGATCCGATGTTCGTGCGCGAGCCGGGCCAGGAGCCGCGGCAGATCTTCGCCGCCGCGCCGGGGCAGCACGCGCATTTTCCGATCTGGGCACCGGACGATCGGTTCATCTACTTCGTGCTCGGATCGCTGCTGCCCGATCGTCTCGACATCTGGCGAATCCGGCCGACGGGGGGCGCGCCCGAGCGGATCACGTCTCACGACTCGCGCGTCACCCATCCCGTCTTCATCGATGCGCGGACGCTGCTGTACCTGGCTCGCGAGGCAGACGGTTCGGGCCCCTGGATCTACGCGATCGACGTCGACCGCCGGCATCCGCACCGCGTGGGGTTCGGTCTTGAAAGGTACGCGTCGCTGGCGGCCAGCGCCGACGGCCGGCGGCTGGTGGCCACTGTGACGACGCAGCAGAACGCACTCTGGCGTCTTCCGCTCGCGGGCACGCCGGTCGACACCTCCACAGCCCTGCGATTGTCGCTCAGCACCGGCAGCGGATCGTCGCCGAGGCTGGGCTCCGGCTACTTGCTCTACGTCTCGTCGAAGGGAGGAAGCGACACCATCTGGAAGCTGCAGGGGGAGGCCGCGGCGGAGATCTGGAGCGCGACGGACCAACGGATCGTCGGCGCGCCCGCGATCTCGCGTGACGCCAGCCGGATTGCGTTCTCGACGAGGCGCAACCGTGTGGCGTCTCTGTATGTTGCCAACGCAAACGGTACGGACGTTCGCATCGTCACTCAGGCGCTCGAACTGCAAGGGACGCCCGCGTGGGCGCCGGACGGCGAATCAATTTCGGTCGCGGCCATCGTTGACGGCACATCGCGGCTGCTCAGCGTGCCGCTCGACGGACGCGCGCCGTCCCTACTTGTCAAGGAACACGCGTCCGAGCCGGTCTGGGCGCCGGACGGCAGGTTCCTGCTTTATTCGGGGCCCGATGTCGGGACGACGTTCGCAGTCAAAGCCGTCACGGCTGATGGCCGGGCGCACCCACTGCCTCCCCTCACCTTCAGTCGGGGTGAGCGACATCTGGCCTTCCTGCCCGGCGGCCGCGAGGTCGTCGTGCTGCGAGGCGAACTTGGACACAAGGATCTGTGGGTGATCGACCTGGCATCCGGAGCGGAGCGTCAGCTTACCCACTTCAACCGGGAGTTCAACGTGCGCGACTTCGACATTTCTCCAGACGGCCGCGAAGCCGTCCTCGAAGAGGTGCACGAAGCGTCCGACATCGCCCTGATCGAGCGCCCGCGGCGCTGACGCGTCACGCGTTGAAAACCTCGGGTCACTTTTTCGGAAGGTCGATGAGGACGATATCGGAGTTCTGGTGCGAACGGTCGAACACAAGGTGTTTTCCGTCAGGAGTGACATCGAATGTATTCAAGAAGCCGCCGTCGGTCAGGTCGGTGAGTTGCCGCGTCCTGCCCGTGGCAAGATCGAGCAGCCAGAAGTCCTTGGATTCAATGCCAGGCAGGTAGACCAGTCCGGCACCACTGCGCAGGAAGCGATGCGCGCCACCCGTACGGACGCCGACCTCGGGCATTTGCACAGGCGATCCGTCCGGTTTCACGCCCCGGAGCGCGTCCCGGCCTCCAGAGCCGGCGAACGGGATCGCATAGACAATCAAGTCGTCCGTCGGTGACCAGATCGGGCCATGTGCTTCGCCCGCGACGAGCCGCACGTGCGCGCTGCCGTCGACTGCGATCTTGAACAAACCGTCGCCCTCGGCATCGCTGCCGCCAGTGACGATCCACGCGCCGTCGGGCGACCAATCGGCGGTGCCTTGTCCGACAGCCCCTTTGATCTCGATCGACGCGGCGAGTGTGCGTGAATTAGTGCCGTCCGCCGACATGATGGCCAGGCGCCGTTTCCCTTGCTGCCTGACGGCGACGACAACGCGGCTGCCGTCCGGCGACGCTGCGGGAGGCTCGGTCAAGACGCCGTCGGCGCCGTTGCGCACTTCGAAAGCTTGCCCGTTCTGGACCCGCCACAGCCCGTCGCCGGGTCGCCGCGACGAGAGTGAGAGATAGAACAGCGACGTTCCACCGAAGCGTGGTGCCAGAGCTCGTTCGGTTGGCACTGTGTACGGCTGCGCATCTCGATCCTCGACCAGTCGATCAAGTAGTGGCACCTGCCACAGGTTGGCATTGGGGTTTGCGACCGTCGCGACCACTCGCCCGCCGTCTCGGCTGGCTGATACGGACGTGTACTGCTCGAGGCCCATGGTCGCGCGGCGTGTGATCTTGCGCTCGACATCGAGAGCCCAGAGCCACGGTCCAGACCAATCCTCCGCGCGCGCGACATAGAGGAGGGTTCGCGAATCGAGCACCGTCAGATAATTCACCGGCGCGCCCTGATGCGTGAGTTGCTCGGCCGATTCGCCCGAGGGTTGCATCCGCCACACATCCATTTCGCCGAACACATCCGGACCGTAGACAAAGTAAATCCACTGGCCATCTGGTGACCACACGGGGTTATGTGTGTGCACGCCTTTTCTGAAGAACACCTCCTTGCCTGGGCGGCGGACAACGATCTCCCGCGGATCCGCACCCGTACGATCGGTGAGTGACAGCGGATCGCCGGGATCGTTGGGGCTGATGTAGACGAGTCGGGCGTTGTCTGGAGACCACGACGGTGCGGATTTGCCGGGGCCGAGGAACGGCCGCGGCGCGCCGCCAGTCAGCGGCACCAGCACTTGGTGTTTCCCGGGGTTGCCGGTGGGACTGAACCAGATTTCCGAGCCGTCTCCTGAAAAGCCCAGACTTCGCAGCAGATTGCCTGGGGTGAGCAGCGGCGGGATGTCAAGGGTGAGGTTGTCGAACTTTCCAGTGCCCAGCTGACTTACCCAGATGTCGAGCTGGCCGGCCCTGTCAGCGAGAAACGCCACGAACCTGCCGTCTGGCGAGATTTCGGCGTGCTCCTCCGTGCCGCTCCAATTGGTGACTCGCGAGAACGCGGCTCCTGCGAGCGGGTTCCATTCCGTTGCCGCGGAGCGTCGTGCCGCCGCCCAGGTGCCGATGGCCACTACGCTCACCGCGATCGCTGCCACCCACGGCAGCCATACCGCACGGCTGGCGGCACGGGCTCGCGTAGCATCCGCCCCCGTGGCGTCCTGGGCCGTCTCGCCGATCGCGTCGATCTCAATCCTGGCCTCGCCGATATCTCTCAGGCGCTTCTTTGGGTCCTTGGTGAGGCAGCGCACGAGCAGTCGTCGAATGGACGCGGGCGTGGTGGTGGGGAGCGCCGACCAGTCCGGCTCGCAGTTGAGGATTTTCGCGATCGAATCCGACGCCGTGTCGCCCGCAAATGTCACCCGTCCAGTCAGCATTTCGTAGAGCACACAGCCGAAGGCCCAGATGTCGGTGCGCTTGTCCACCGCCAGTCCGCGCGCCTGCTCGGGGCTCATGTAGGCGGCGGTGCCGATGACGGCGCCCTGAAACACGTCACTGCGTGTCAATGTCGGTGGATGTGTCAGAGCCGGTGACGAACCATCGCCGCCGACAGCCTTGGCGAGGCCGAAGTCGAGAACCTTCACGACTCGGTCCGGCGTGATCTTGATGTTCGCGGGCTTCAGATCGCGGTGAATGATCCCCTTGTCGTGCGCGGTTTCAAGGGCGTCGGCCAGTTGTCGTGCAATCGACAATACGCGACCGACGGACAGCCCGATGCCTGCGTGCGAAGGTGATCCTTCCGCGAGCATGTCGGCAAGCGTTTGCCCCTCAACGAGCTCGAGGATCAGGAAGCGAACGCCGTTGGCCTCCTCGAAGCCGTAGATCGCGCAGATGTTGGGATGGTTCAGCGCGGCGAGCATGCGCGCTTCGCGCTCGAAGCGTGCGAGCCGATCGGGGTTGCTGGTGAAGGCGCTGGGCAGGATCTTGATCGCGACGTCGCGCGCGAGTTTCTGATCGTGGGCCCGATACACCTCGCCCATGCCCCCCGCGCCCAACTGCGTGCGCAGCTGATAGCCGCCAAGAGAAGTACCGGCCATCGTCGTGAGGACGATATCGGTGACTCCATACGCTGACATCGGGAGCGGTGGTTTTGCCAGGAAGCCATCGTCCGACGCCGACTCGGCCAGCAGCGACTCGACGTCGCGTCGCATCGCCTCGTCATTGGCGCAGGCCGCAGCGAGAAACGCCGACCGATCGGCCGGCGATCTGGCGAGCGCCTCCTGATACAGCGCCTCAATCCGCTGCCAGCGTTCAGGCGTCATGCTCGTGATCGCCGCGCATCTCGCGCTTCAGCCATGCCTTCGCAAGGCGCCAATCTCCCATCACGGTCGCGGGCGACACCTTCAAGACTGCGGCTGTTTCCTCCACGCTCAACCCGCCGAAGAATCGCATCTCGATCACGCGGCTCTTGCGCTCGTCGAACTTCGCCAGCGCCTCCAGCGCATCGTCGAGTGCAACGAAGTTCGTTGCTGGCTCGTTGGTGACGACGAGCGCTTCATCGAAGGTCACTTTCGCCGCGTGTCCACCACGCTTCTGATAGTGGCGCGCGCGCGCGTGGTCCACGAGAATGCGGCGCATCACCCGCGCGGACACGGCGAGGAAGTGCGCGCGGTCGTGCCATGCCACTGTCGTGCCGTCGACCAGACGGACATAAGCCTCGTTGACGAGGGCCGTCGCTTGGAGGCTGTGCCCCACGCGCTCGCCCGCCATGCAGCATCGCGCGATGCGATGGAGCTCGTGGTGGACGAGCGGGATCAACTGCTCGAGGGCGCCCTGGTCGCCCTGTCCCCATTTGAGCAGCAGTCCGGTGACCTGCGGGGTGTCAGTAATCCCTGCATTCTAGGCCTTTTCAACTCTTGGTCACCCGTTCCCGCTTCTTAAATTAGGAGGAGCCAGGATGACGACGAGGACGGGCGCCATTCGCTGGGGGCGACTACTTGCAGCGAGCCTTCTGACGGTTTGCGGCGTCGCCGGGTGCGGTCGAGGTCCAACGACCCCGTCTCAGCCGGAGGTGAGGACCCCTGCCCCGACTTCCGCCGCGGGCCCCACTCCGACGATTGTCTCGGTCACGCCGTCGATCGGATCGACTGGCGGCGGCGCACACATCAAAATCACAGGAGCGGGGCTGCTGCCGAGCACCCGAGTCGCCTTCGGCGCGACGAACGTGGCCGCATTCTTCGACAAGTATTCCGGCGCGATCTTCGTGACCACGCTGAGCCACGAGCTGGGATCGGTCGACGTGGTGGTGACCAACGTCGATGGTCAGACCGCTGTGGCAATTGGCGCGTATACGTTCGCTCCTCCTGAGTCCTTCGACGTCAATGGCAACTGGCGAGGAGGTTCCTTCGCTGGCGACTACGACGAACCGTTCACGTTCACAGTCGTGAACGGCGCGGTCGTTGACATGACATGCTCGACGTCAGGGTTGGTGAGGCTGTCGCCGCCGGCCCCAATCATCCACGGTGAATTCTCATTCGGAGGAGAGGATGGCGTCGCCATCTCCGGCAGGATCGTGGCACCGAACGAAGCGGTGGGTCTTGTCAACGTCGGCCTAGTCGGCAACGTTCGCCCATGCGTCGGAGCGGAATGGCACGCCACCAAGGAATAGCCGCGACGGCCGCCGATCGTGACGCGGAACCGTGCCGCGGCGCCTGGCCGCGGCGGTCCCATGACGAGATGCAAATCACGCGCGTGAAACCGGTAAACGATCCGGCCCGTTGGGACTGTTCCCGACGGTTGCCCGCCTGCCCATCGTCCACGACGCGACCAAAAACGATAATCTGAGCGCTCAGGCAATCCGTCGAGTCGCATCCGACGTCGCGAGGTTCTCGTTGTAGAAGCGGCGGATGTGCTGGGCGATCCCGTCGAGGCAGTCCTCGACGGCAAAGTGCCCGGAGTCCAGTCGATGCAGTTCGGCCATCGGCAGATCCCGCAGGTACGCTGCACCGCCTTCGGGCGTGAAGAAGATGTCACGCTGCCCCCAGAAGATCAGCGTCTTCGGCTGGTGCGATCGCAGGAACTGCTGCCACGCGGGATACAGCGCCACGTTGGTGCGATAGTCGTAAAAGAGATCGAGCTGGACGCGACGGGCGTTCGGCCGCTCCATGAAGCGGAAATCCATCTGCCAGTTGTCGGGGCTGATCGCCTCCAGCAGCCGATGTCCGTGTTGGTACACGAGCTTG
>Ga0070675_100000227_pt1 | contig 36055 bp, 26 predicted proteins | sample KBSM43metaG_FD_65343 | JGI IMG/M metagenome (GOLD analysis project Ga0070675, IMG submission 65343) | Miscanthus rhizosphere microbial communities from Kellogg Biological Station, Michigan, USA - KBS M4-3 metaG | ecosystem: Host-associated > Plants > Roots > Rhizosphere > Soil ... | reverse complement strand
CGCCAACGCACGCACCAAGCGCCGACGGTTTGTGCCCTCGCATGCCGTCGAAAAACATCCATGCCAGCGCTGCTGCCGCCGACGCGGTATTCGTCGTCGCAAACGCCATCGCCGCCTGGCCCGACGCTGAGAGCGCCGATCCAGCGTTGAAGCCGAACCAGCCGAACCACAACATGCCGGTGCCGAGGATGACGAACGGAATGTTCGCCGGCGTATGCGCTTCGCCCATCTCGTGCGTCTTGCGGCGTCCCAGCACGATCGCGCCCGCCAAGGCTGCCAGGCCAGCGGACATGTGGACGACCGTACCGCCGGCGAAATCCAGTACGCCGAGTTTGTGCAGAAAGCCGTCTGGATGCCACGTCCAATGGGCGAGCGGTGCGTAGATGAAGACGCTGAACAACAGCATGAACAGCAGATAACTGTTGAAGCGCACCCGTTCCGCAAACGAGCCGGTGATCAGCGCCGGTGTGATGATTGCGAACTTCAACTGAAACAGCGCGAACAGAATCAGCGGAATCGTCGGGGCGAGATCGGGATGGGTCGACGCGCCCATGTGCCGGAACATGAAAAACGTGGCTGGATTACCGATAACGCCGCCAATGCTGTCGCCGAATGCGAGGCTGAATCCGACGACGACCCACAGGATGCTGATCAGCGCCATCGCCACAAAGCTCTGCAGCATCGTCGAGACGACGTTCTTGGTGCGAACCATTCCGCCGTAGAAGAACGACAGGCCGGGGGTCATCAGCAGAACCAGCCCGGTCGCAGTCAGCATCCACGCCACGTCACCCGGGTTGATGGCGCCGCCGGTCACAACCTGCGGTGCAGGCCGGTAGATCGCGCCAAGGAGGCTGACGGCAGCGACCAGAAGGAACGGCAGTGCCGAGAACTCTCGAATCCGTTCCGTTTTGCTGCGAACCTGTTCCAGTGTCATCGCCCCGAACCTCCGTGATGTGAAGATGCTACCAGATTCGTGCCATATCAGCACAAAAAAGCGATCACCCTGACATCAATGCGGGTAAGTGTCCGTTTACGCCATTACTTCTGTGCGTGTTTTGCAGATTTCAGTGACCGCCATCGCGGGGGCCTTCAGGGGTGCCCGTGGTACGATTGACCTTTTGGCGGAGTGCAATTCCTTCTCGGAGAAGCAGATGTCGACCGTGAACAGCTTCGGCACGCGAACCGCGCTTGCGGTTGGCGGGCGTACCTACCAGATCTACAGCCTTCCCACACTCGAGAAAGCCGGTTTTTCGGACATCGCGAGGCTGCCGTACTCGATGAAGGTTCTGCTCGAGAACCTGCTGCGCCACGAGGACGGTCGATTTGTCAAAGCCGGCGACGTCGAGGCGTTGGCACGTTGGGACTTGAACGGAACGGCTCAGAAGGAAATATCGTTCGCGCCTGCCCGCGTGCTGCTGCAGGACTTCACGGGAGTTCCGGCTGTCGTCGATCTGGCGGCCATGCGGGACGGCATCGTTCGTCTCGGCGGCGACCCCAACAAAGTCAATCCTCTGCAGCCGGTCGAACTCGTCATCGATCACTCGGTCCAGGTCGATTTTTTCGGTGAAGCCAACGCATTCCAGCTGAATGCCGAGCTCGAGTTTTCTCGCAACCGCGAACGGTACGCCTTCTTGCGGTGGGGGCAAAACGCGTTTCGCAACTTTCAGGTGGTGCCGCCCGACACCGGCATCGTTCACCAGGTGAATCTCGAGTATCTGGCGCGCGTTGTCATGACAGCCGACAGTCCCGCCGGTCTGGTGGCCTACCCCGACACCTTGGTGGGCACCGACTCGCATACGACGATGGTGAACGGACTCGGCGTCGTCGGTTGGGGCGTCGGCGGTATCGAGGCCGAGGCGGCGATGTTGGGGCAGCCCATCTCGATGTTGATTCCAAAAGTTCTGGGGTTCCGTCTGATCGGGCGCATGCTCGAGGGAGCGACCGCGACCGACCTGGTATTGACGATCACCGAACGGCTGCGCAAACACGGCGTCGTCGGTAAGTTTGTCGAGTTCTATGGACCGGGCCTGGAAGACCTGACAATTGCGGACCGTGCCACGCTCGGCAACATGTGTCCCGAGTACGGCGCGACGATCGCGATCTTCCCGATCGACGACATGACATTGGACTACCTGAAACTCAGTGGTCGGGACGCGCAGCGCGTCGCACTGGTCGAGGCTTATGCGAAGGCGCAAGGCATGTTCCGCCGGCCTAGCGATCCAGACCCGGTGTACTCCGAATCGATCGAGCTCGATCTTGCGACGGTCGAACCGAGTCTGGCTGGTCCCCGGCGGCCACAAGATCGCGTATCCCTGAAGCAGGCGAAGTCTGGCTTCCAGGCGGCGCTCGGTTCATTACAGGCCGCCGCCAAAAAAGCACCGGCAGCGGCGACTGCGGTTGCGCTCGCCGACCGTCCCGAAGAGTCGGTGATTCCCGCGTTGGATCACGGTTCGGTGGTGATCGCGGCGATCACCAGCTGCACGAACACTTCGAATCCGAGCGTGATGATTGGCGCCGGCCTGCTCGCCAAGAAGGCCTTCGAGCGCGGCCTGAACCGGCAACCGTGGGTGAAGACCAGCCTTGCGCCTGGGTCGAAAGTGGTTACCGAATACTTGAACAAGGCGGGGCTGCAGATTTATCTCGACGCGCTCGGCTTCAACCTCGTGGGCTACGGCTGCACGACGTGCATCGGCAACAGCGGTCCGCTGCCCGACGACGTTTCAGCGGAAATCGACGCGCGTAATCTCGTGGTGGCATCGGTGCTGAGCGGCAACCGTAATTTCGAAGGTCGCATTCAACAACAGGTCCGCGCCAACTATCTCGCCTCGCCGCCGCTGGTAGTGGCTTACGCGATCGCCGGTCGCATGACGATGGACCTGACCACCGAGCCGCTCGGAACGGACAAGGCCGGCAAACCGGTATTTCTGCGCGAGCTGTGGCCGACCGAGCGCGAAATCCAGGAGACGATGCTGTCGTGCGTCACATCCGACATGTTCCGCGAACAATACGCCGACGTATTCAAAGGCGACGAACGGTGGCGGAAGCTGGAGGTGCCGACTGGCGATCGCTTTGCCTGGGCCGACGATTCCACCTACATCCGGAATCCGCCGTTCTTCGAAAACATCACGATGGAAACAGCGCCGGTGCGCGATGTTACCGGCGCGCGCGCGCTGGCGCTGCTCGGCGACAGCATCACGACCGATCACATTTCACCGGCTGGATCGATCAAGAAGGATAGTCCGGCGGGAAAATATTTAATCGCGCACGGTGTGGGTCCGAAGGACTTCAATTCCTACGGCGCCCGCCGCGGCAACCACGAAGTGATGATGCGCGGCACCTTCGCCAATGTCCGGCTGCGCAACCAGCTTGCGCCCGGGACTGAAGGCGGATGGACGACATATCAGCCTGGCGGGGACGTGATGTCGATCTACGACGCGGCGATGAAATACAAGAGCGCGTCGGTACCGCTGCTGGTGATCGCCGGAAAGGAATACGGCTCGGGGTCGTCTCGCGACTGGGCGGCAAAGGGCACAGTGCTGCTCGGCGTCAGCGCGGTGATTGCGGAAAGCTACGAACGCATTCACCGCAGCAACCTCGTCAACATGGGCGTCCTGCCGCTGCAATTCGACGCCGGAGTGAACGCGACGACGCTCGGCCTGACCGGCCGCGAACAGTATGCGCTCACCGGCATCGAACGAGGCCTTAAGCCGGGAGCGACGATCACAGTGCTCGCGGTCGGCGAGGGCAAGCCGATCGAATTCACAACCACCGCCCGTATCGATACTCCTGAGGAACTGGTGGCGTTCCGTCACGGCGGGATCTTGCCGTATGTGCTGCGGCAGTTGGTGGCAAAAGCCTGAAATGGCTGATGGCTGATGGCTCAGGGCCCGATGGGCCCGGGGCCATGTTCAGCCCTCAGCCATGAGCCATCAGCCATGGTTATGGACAGCGTAGCGATCAAAGCCAAAGCGCGGGAGTTAGGCTTCGATCTCTGCGGCATCGCGCCGGCGGCCGACCTGCCCGAGCTGAAGTTCTTCAATGAGTGGCTCGCGCGCGGTTACGCTGGCGCCATGGCCTACCTGCAGCGCTCGGCGGAGCGCCGTGCCGACGTTCGACGGGTCGTGCCATCGGCGCAAACCGTCATTGTCGTCGGCGTCAATTACAACGCCGACCGGCCGTACTCGACGGAGTGTGCCGATCCGCATCGCGCGCAGATTGCCCGTTACGCATGGGGCGACGACTACCACGACGTCCTGGCGAAACGGCTCGACGCGCTGGTCGCGTGGATGCACGCCGAACATCCCGAGCCGTTCGAAGCTTGCGCCTACGTCGACACCGGGCCGGTGCAGGAACGCGTTTATGCCCAGCACGCCGGCATCGGTTGGATCGGCAAAAACACCTGCGTGATCAATCCACAACTGGGCTCGTGGTTGTTCCTCGGAGAAATCATCTGCAGCCTCTCGCTCGACATCGACGCGCCGGCGTTCGATCAATGTGGCACCTGCACGCTCTGCATCGAAGCCTGCCCGACACAAGCGATTCGCGAGCCGAGGGTTCTCGATTCAAATCGGTGCATTTCGTATCTGACGATCGAACATCGCGGCGACATTCCGTCGGCCCTTGAACCGGCGATCGGGTCGCACGTTTACGGCTGCGACATTTGCCAGGAAGTTTGCCCGTGGAATGCGACAGCGCCGAAGAGCGACGACCCAGCCTGGCAACCACGGCCGACCTGGGATGGGGTTGGTCTCTCGGCGCTCGATGGCAAATCCGACGCTGAGTTGGCAGGAGCACTGAAGGGCAGTTCGATGCGCCGCACCAAGGTACAAGGTTTGCGACGCAACGTGCGAATCGCCGTCGACAATGCCGAAGCGACTGCCGCAATCCGGCGCCGTCGCGCTGATCCCGTCTAAGCCGACGCTGAAGAATGTCCGCGAAGCCGCGAAACGTTGTCCGGCCTGCGCGACCTGCGTGCCGCTGCGCGTGAGCTGCGTTAAAGGGTGAGGTTGCGACGGCGGTATGATGGAGGGTAATACCTCCCATGGCCTCTAAATCCTCGCTGGCGCCTACCTTTCTGCTGTCGATGCCACAGATGCTCGATCCGAATTTCAGTCGGACCGTCGTGCTGTTGTGCCGGCACAGTTCCGACGAAGGCGCCTTCGGGCTGGTCGTGAATCGTCCGCTGGTAACGTCGGGCCGTGTCGTCATCAACCTCGATCCTCCCGCCGAAACCGAGCGCGAACTGCAGTTGTGGATAGGCGGACCAGTAGAGCCCGAACGCAGTTGGATTCTCGTCAGCGACGATCCCGACGCCACCGGAATGGACCGCCCACGCATGCAGATCACCGACGACTTGTACATTTCCACCGATCCCGACTTGCTGCGCCGACTGGTCGAACCCTCGCCGCCGCCGAATGCCCGCTTGATCGTCGGGTACTCGGGCTGGGCGCCTGGCCAGTTAGAGGAAGAGCTCGAGGCGTCGTCGTGGTTGATGAGCGACATCGACCGCCGGCTAATCTTCAATACGCCGCCGGAAAAAATGTGGGAAACCGCGATCCGCAGGCTCGGCGCCGACCCGGCGACCTTGCAGATGTCGCGAGGAGTCCATTGATGAAGCGTGCGTTGCTGGGTGTGGGGATGCTGATGGCCGGTTTGGTGATGATTCGCGCTCAGGAAAAGCCGACGCCCGACGCGCAAACCCTTCAGAAAATGGCCGCGCGTTTCGCGCCGACTGATATCACTGCCGATCTCTCGAAGTTTTCCGTCAGCGATCGACGATTGCTCGCGAAACTGGTCGAGGCGGCGAAGGCGATTGACGGACTGTTCCTGCGTCAGGCCTGGGCCGGCAACGCGGCGATGTTGGGCGATCTGGCGCGCGATACGTCCAGCGAGGGTCGCGCCCGCTTGCATTACTTCCTGATCAACAAGGGGCCGTGGTCGCGACTCGATCACAACCGGCCGTTCGTTCCCGGCGCGCCGCCTAAGCCGGCGGGCGCCAACTATTACCCCGAGGGTGCATCCAGAGCCGAGATCGAAAAATGGATTCAGTCGCTTCCCGCCGCCGACCGCGAACGGGCAAGCGGCTTCTTTTCGGTGATTCGCCAGTCCGGCAACAGCTTCACGCAGATTCCGTACAACGTCGAGTATCAACCGGAGCTGTCACGAGCGGCGGCGCTGCTGCGTGAAGCCGCGCAGCTCGCCACCGAGCCGACGCTGAAAGCATTTCTCAGTAAGCGCGCCGACGCGTTTCTTTCGAACGATTATTACGACAGCGACGTCGCCTGGATGGAATTGAAAGGCGCGATCCAGCCGACGATCGGTCCTTACGAGGTTTACGAAGACGAGCTGTTGAACTTCAAGGCCGGGTTCGAGGCTTACATCACCATTCAGGACGACGTCGAGACGGCTAAGCTGCAGCGGCTTGCCGGAGAGTTGCAAGACATCGAGAACCACCTGCCGATCGAGCCGCGGCATCGCAATCCCAGGCTCGGCGCGCTCGCACCGATAACCGTTGTCAACGAGATTTACGCCTCAGGTGACGGCAATCGCGCAGTCCAGACCGCCGCCTTCAACCTGCCGAACGACGAACGCGTGGTGCGTGAAAAGGGCGCCAAGCGCGTGATGTTGAAAAACGTCCAGGACGCCAAGTTCGCCAAAACGCTCAAGCCGATTTCCGACGTGATTCTTGGGCCGTCCGATCGGAACGATCTGGCCTTCGAGGCGTTTTTTACCCATATCGTCATGCACGAATTAATGCATGGGCTCGGTCCACACAGCATTTCCGTGGGCGGCCGTCAGACGACGGTGCGGCAGCAGCTGAAAGAAACCTACAGTTTTCTCGAAGAGGCGAAGGCCGACATCTCGGGGCTGTTCGCGATTCAGCACTTGATCGACAAAGGTGCGATGCCGCGGGCGATGGAACGGGCGCTCTACACCACTTTTCTGGCCTCGGCTTTTCGATCGATCCGCTTCGGTGTGACTGAAGCGCACGGCAAAGGGATCGCCGTCCAGCTGAACTATCTGCTCGATCAGGGTGGATTCACGATGAAACCCGACGGAACGTTCGTGGTCAACAGCGGTCGGATTCAGGAAGGCGTGACCAATTTGACGCGCGACATCATGACGATCCAGGCCGAAGGCGATTATGAAAAGGCGAAAGCGCTGGGAGACCGGCTCGGAGTGGTCCGACCAGACATTCAAAAAGCCCTCGAAAAGCTGCTGGAAGTGCCGGTAGACATCGAACCGCACTTTACGACCGCGACACAATTGTTATCGGACGTGCGAAACCGTCCGTAGCGGACGGCCTCAAAACAGGCGACAATAGATCCAATCCCCCCTTTAGCACTGTTGTGCCCCACGGCGGTTGTGTGACGTCCACTTTGCGAGTCCTGATTCTTGACGATTCCGAACATGACGCGACGCTAGTGATCCGCGCCCTCCAGGGCGTCGGCCACCAGGTGCGCTGGGAACGAGTGTGGACCGCCGAGGCGCTCGTCGCCGCGATGAATCGTGACGGCTGGGACATTGTCGTCGTCGATTTTGCGCTGCGCAGCCTCAGCGGGATTGCCGCACTACAGCTCGTCCGTCAGCGCGATCCCGACTTGCCGGTGTTGTTCGTGTCCGGAACGCCGGGCGAAGAGGCGGCGGTTGATGCGATGAAGGCCGGCGCGCACGACTACATTCGCAAGGGCAATCTTCGCCGTCTCTTGCCAGCGGTCCGTCATGAAGTGCGCGAGGCCGCCGTGCGCCGCGAGCGGCGGCGCCTCGCCCAACGGGTCGCCCACCTCGCTTATCACGACGCGCTGACCGACCTGCCGAACCGAACCCTGCTGCACGATCGTCTGGCGCAGGCGATTCGTGGCGCGCAACGCTACAGCGTGCCGGTGGCATTGCTGGTGCTCGACCTCGACGGATTCAAGGAAGTCAACGACACATTCGGGCACCGTTCCGGTGACCGGATCTTGCAGCACGTGGCGGCGCGGGTCCGTGCCCTGTTGCGCGACGTCGATACGGTTGCTCGTCTCGGCGGCGACGAGTTTGCGATCGTGCTGCCGTCCACTGCGCTCAACGGCGCGATGCTCGCCGCACGCAAGGTCCTGGAAGAAATCGAGAAACCGTGTTTGGTGGAACATCGCCGATTGTCGGTGCGCGGCAGCATCGGGATCGCGTGGTATCCCGAACATGCCAAGTCGGCCGACGCCCTGCTGCAAAAGGCCGATCTGGCGATGTACCAGGCGAAATCCGAAGGCGTCGGTATTGCGGTCCTCGCCGCGAGTCGACGGCACGCTCCTGTTCGGCGCCGTCGTACCGGATAAACTGCCCGGCTGTCCGCCTCATCAGTCCAGTTCTACTACCCGCAGCCCCCGCCAATCGGGGTCCGCGGAGCGAACTTCAACTGAGACAATCGGTTACACCCGTCGGCTGGCGAACGCCATCGAATATACTTTCAAGTCTCAATCCATATGGTTTTACGAGCCGTTACAGCCGTCGCTCTCATCGCCGCGACTGCGGCATGTTCCAAGTCTTCTCCCGCCGCACAGGCACGCAGCCGTGACGACGCGGCGAAGCCGGTCAAGGTTGAACCGGTCAAGCAGGAGTCGATTCGACGATCAGTAGAAGTCGTCGGCACCCTGGCAGCGGTTGACGAAGTCACCGTCTCGGCCGAAGCCGAAGGGCGCGTCAGCCGATTGCTTGCGGACCTCGGCGATCGCGTGACCGCGGGACAAGCGCTGGTCGAACTGGACCGCGAGAAACCGCAATACAACCTGGACCAGCAGAAGGCCGCGCTTGGCCGCGCACTTGCGAAATTCGGCGCGACCGACACAGCGCATTTGCCGCCGCTCGAGAAGACCCCGGACGTGCAGCGCGCCCAGGCCGAGCTTCAGCAGGCCAAGCAAGGGTTCGAGCGCGCCCAGGAGCTCCGCCGTCGGGAGTTGGTGTCGAAGCAGACGATCGACGACGCTGAAACGACGCTGCAGGCCAAACAGGCTGGGTACGATTTGGCGCTGCAGAACGCCCGCAACCTGCGCGCCGACATCGACGCCTCAGAAGCGGCGATGAAGCTTGCCGATCGGCAGCTCCGCGACACGTCGATTCGCGCACCATTCGACGGCTACATTCAGAAGCGCCTGGTCTCGCTCGGCGAGTACGTGAAAGTGCAGACGCCGGCGATGGCGGTCGTCAAGATCGATCCGCTGAAAGTCACCGCGGAGATTCCGGAAAAAATGGCCCCCTGGATCAAGGTCGGCCAGCCGGTGGAACTCTACGTCGATGCTTACCGGGACAAGCTGATCGCCGGCAAGGTGTCGCGCATCAGTCCGGCTGTCAACAGCGCGACGCGTGCCTTTCCGTTCGAAGCGCTCGTGCCGAATGCGGAAGGGCTGCTCAAGCCCGGCACCTTTGCGCGGGTGCATCTCGAAACCGCGCTAGTCGATCAAGTGCTGACTCTGAACTACGAAGCGCTGCAATACCGCTACGGCGTGAATCGCGTGTTTGTGGTGAACGGCGATCGCTTGTCGGCGCGCGAACTCAAGATCGGTGAGCGCTTCGGCGAGCGCGTCGAAATTGTCGGCGGTGTGAAGGCCGGCGAACAGGTGGCGACCACCGACGTCGACAAGCTGACCGACGGCGCCAGGGTAGTAGGAAGCAGAAATTAGGAATTAGGAATTGGGAATTGGGAATTAGGAATTAGGAATTAGGAAGTAAGTAGCGCAGCGGTCGCGAGGGACGAGCCGCCAGCAGCGGGAGTTTGAATTCATGTTGTCCGACGTCTGTGTTCGTAGGCCGGTCTTCGCGACGATGCTCGTCATGTCGCTGGTCGTGCTCGGCATCGTGTCGTTCCGCGATCTCGGCGTCGACTTGTTCCCCAGAGCCGATCCAGCGACCGTCAACGTCAGCTTGTCGCTGCCCGGCGCCAGCCCCGACGAGATTTCCTCCTCGGTGATCGAGCCGATGGAGCAGGCGATCAGCGGCGTGTCGGGAATCGACGAAATTTCCGCCCGCATCAGCGAAGGCAAAGGCAACATCACCGTCCGGTTCGTGCTCGAGCGCGACCTCACCGAAGCGGTCAATGACGTCCGCGAAAAAGTGTCCGGTGCGATCAAGGCGGTTCCACCCGAGCTGCTGCCGCCGGTCATCACCAAAGTCGATCCGGACGCCGACCCGGTGATGTCGCTGATTGTCTCGTCGGACTCGATGAGTTTGCGCACGCTGACCGAGCTGGCCGACAAGCAGGTGTCGCGCGCGATTCAGACGGTTAACGGCGTTGGCCAGGTAACCATTGCCGGCAGCCGCGCCCGCGAAATTCACATCGTCGTCGACATCGAGAAGTTGAATTCGTACGGCCTGCCGATTTCGCAGGTCCGCGATGCGGTTGTCGCCGAAAACGTCGAGATTCCCGGCGGCGCGATCGAGCAGGGCAAAGGCCAGCTGTTGCTGAGAACGCTTGGCCGGATCGATGCCGCCGAAGACTTCAACAACATCGTGATTGCAACCAAGGACGGTACGCCGATCCGCTTGTCGGACGTCGGTTATGCCGAGGACGGTTTCGAGCGGCCGACGTCGTCCGTGTGGTATGGCGACAAGCCCGCGGTGCAACTCGACATCCGCCGTGCGATGGGCGAGAACACGGTGTCGGTGATCGAAGGTGTCCGCCAGCGACTGCAGTCGATTCAGCGTGGCCTGCCCAAGTCGGTGAAGCTGATCGTGGTCCGCGACGACTCGAAATTCATTTACGCGTCGGTCGCGTCACTCGAAGAGCATCTGATTTTCGGCAGCCTGTTTGCGGCGGTGGTGGTGCTGTTCTTCATCCGGAACCTCCGCGCGGTGATCATCGCGTCGCTGGCGATCCCGGCGTCGATCATCTCGACCTTCTCGTTGATGCGTGCGATGGGCTTCACGCTGAACAACATGACGCTGCTCGGCATCACCCTTGCCGTCGGCATCGTCATCGACGACGCGATTGTCGTGCTCGAAAATATTTTCCGCTACATCGAGGAAAAGAGCTGTACTCCGTTCGAAGCCGCGATCCGCGGAACCCGCGAAGTGGCGCTCGCGGTGATGGCCACCACGCTGTCACTGGTCGTGATCTTTCTGCCGATCGCATTCATGAACGGCTACGCCCGGCGGTTCATCAATCCTTTCGGCTGGACGATGGCGTTTTCGATCATCGTCTCGATGCTGGTCAGCTTCACGCTGACGCCGATGCTGAGCTCGCGTTTCCTCAAGCTGTCGGACGCGCTCGCCGATCACAAAACCAAGGAACACGGGTTCTTCCACTGGCTCGACACCACCTACGAGCGACAAGTGAGCTGGGCGCTCGATCACTCGGGCGTGATCATCGGGATCTCGGTCTTCACCTTTCTGCTGACGTTCCCGATGAATCGGCTGGTCGGGCGCGACTTCGTCCCCAACGAAGACATGGGCGAGTGGACGATCCATCTCGACGCGCCGGAAGGCACCGCCCTGGAAGGCACGCAGGAATTGGCGTTTCGCGTGCTGAAGGATTTGCAGGGCATTGAAGGCGTTGCCGACATCGAACCGATCGTCAATCCAGGCGGCGCCGGAGTGGCCGGCGGCGGCGGTGGCTCGGTGACGCACGTCCACTTCAACGTGCAGGCGAAACCGGTCGACAGCCGCAAGAATTCGCAGGCGCAGATGATTGCCGAGATGCGGCGGCGCTTGCTCAGGTTTCCCGCGACGCGGCCGAGCATCACTTCGCGGAATGCGCTCGGCAGCGGCGAAGGCCAGGGCGGTTACGCGATTTCGGCCAACATCCTGGGGCCCGATTTGAAGCAGTTGACCGACTATTCGATGCGCGCGCTCGAAGCCGCGCAGAAGCTGCCGGGAATCGCCGAGCCGAAGTTGAGCCTGAGCGTGTCGAATCCGGAGATTCACGTCGCGGTCGATCGCCGGCGCGCCGCCGACCTCGGTGTCCGCATGTCAACGGTCGGCAATACGCTGCGGCTGGCGGTGGCGGGCGACGATCAGATTTCGTTCTTCAAGGAAGGCCAGGAGCAGTATCCGGTCAAGATTCGCGTGCTCGAGACGCAGCGGCGCAGCGCCGAGGAGATCGGCCGCCTGACCGTGCCGGCGCCGAGCGGCCCGGTGCGGATCGATAACATCGCGCGAGTCGAACGCGGCCTCGGGCCGAGCCAGTTGCAGCGGTCGAATCGCCAATTCACGGTGCAGTTGATGGGCGACGTGGCGCTCGGCCACGCGCTCGACGAAGCCTCGAATGACATCCGCAAGCTGTTTGCGGAGCTCAACATGCCGCCCGAGATGACGTTCCGGATGCAGGGACAGTCGAAGATCCTCGACGAGACGACCACCAACATGATCATGGCAATCGGTCTGGCGATGATCTTCGTCTACATGGTGCTCGCCTCGCAGTTCGAGAGCTTCATTCAGCCGATCGTGATCATGATGGTGCTGCCGATCGCGGTGCCATTCGCGCTGTTCACTTTGTGGGTGACCGGCCGGACGCTGAACCTGTGGAGTGCGCTGGGCATGCTGCTGCTGCTCGGCATCGTCAAGAAGAACTCGATTCTGCAGGTCGATTACGCGAACACGCTGCGCGCCGAGGGGGTGCCGTTGCGGCGAGCGGTCGTCGAAGCCTGCCGTACCCGTCTGCGACCGATTCTGATGACGACCTTCGCGATCATCGCCGGCCTGATCCCGACCGCGCTCGGCATTGGCATCGGTGGCGGCGGCCGCGCCGCGATCGCGGTCACCGTGATCGGCGGCCAGGCGCTGTGTCTGTTCCTCACGCTGCTGCTGGTGCCGGTCGCCTATGTGAAGTTCGACGCGCTCGAACAGGGTGCGCTGAACCAACGCTGGAAAGAGTGGATCAGCAGCGTCAAGGGACCGCGCCTGAGAGAGAAGCCTGTAAACAGCTAAAGCAAAATAGTACTGATCACACGAAGGACACCAAGGGTACGAAGGACACGAAGGCATCCCTGCGCGGTATTGCGGCGGCTCTTTACAGGACGATCGAATGTGAGACGTTGCGGCAACTCGAGCGGAAATGCCTTTGTGTCCTTTGTGCCCTTCGTGTCCTTGGTGTCGTTGGTGCCGTTTGTGTTGTGCATCCTATGGCCATGATTAGAACCTTTGCGCTTGTTGCACTGCTGATCGCCTCCACTACGGTCACCGCTCAGATCGCGGTTGATCGGGAAACCATCACGAAAATCCGTGCCGAGGGCCTGGACCACTCTCAGGTCGAGCCGGTCTTCAACGAACTGACGGTCAACATCGGGCCACGCCTTACGGCGTCACCGGCGCACAAGCGGGCCGTCGACTACGTCCGCGATCGGCTGACGGCGTACGGGCTGTCGAATGTTCATGTCGAACCGTGGGCGTTCGGCCGCGGGTGGACGCTCGAGAAGCTCACCGTCGAAATGATCGAGCCGCGCTACCTGCCGCTGGTCGGCTACGCCGACGGCTGGTCGGCGGCAACCAACGGCGACATCCTTGCCGCCCCGATCTTTGTCGGCGGCAAGACGCCGGAGGAAATCGAGGCGCTGCGCGGGCAGTTCAAGGGCGCAATCGTGATGCCTTCGGCGATGATGACCAACTTCGTCCGCAAGGACCGGCCGAACCCGAGCGACGCGTCCTACGAACCGAATTCGGCCGCCTACGCCACCAGTGTTGGACGCGGGCGGGGCGCCACAGCGCCAGCTGAAACACCGGCGCAGCGGGTGATGCGCATTTTGCGTGAGGCTGGCGCCGGTGTGGTGCTGCGGCCGAGCGTTGGCGAGCATGGCACCGTGTTCGTGACCGGCCGGGACGGCGGCCCTGGCGCCGTGCCGTCGATCGCGCTGTCGGGCGAGCACTACAACATGATCGCCCGCATGTTGGAGGCGAACATTCCCGTGAAGCTGCGCGTCAACGTGCAGTCGAAGTTCTACGACGCCGACGCCGGCAACGCGTATAACGTGATCGCCGAATTGCCTGGCGCCGATCCTGTCGTTCGCGATGAAGTCGTGATGATCGGCGGCCACCTCGATTCGTGGCACACCGGCACCGGCGCCACCGACAACGCCGACGGTTCGACGACGGTCATCGAGGCGATGCGCATTTTGAAGGCGATTGGCGCGAAGCCGCGACGCACCATCCGTGTCGCCCTATGGGGTGGTGAGGAACAGGGGCTGCTGGGTTCGAAGGCCTGGGTGGCGCAGCACCTGGCGGGAGACGCGAATACATCGGCGCGCGAGAGGTTCGATGTCTACTTCAATATCGACAACGGCTACGGTCCGATCTACGGCTGGTACCTGCAGAACATGCCGTCGGTGAAACGGTTGTTCGATACGTGGATGGAGCCGTTCGCCGATCTGCAAGGCCGCCGCAACACGATCGAACCGGTCGGTTCGACCGATCATCTGAGCTTCGTCGAACTCGGCATCCCCGGCTTCAACCCGATTCAGGAATACGCCAACTACGACGTTCGCACCCACCACACCAACATGGACACGGTGGAACGGTTGAACGTGGCGGATCTCAAGCAGGCGGCAATCGTGATGGCCACGTTTGCCTACAATGCCGCGAATGCGAGTCAAAAAATTCCGCGGCCGGGAAAATAGGGAGCCATGACCAAACGGCTCGTGCTGCTGGCTGCAATGCTGGTCTGTGCCGCGACGCTTCGGCCGCGAGCGCAGGAAAAAGAGGACCGCACGCTGCTGTCGCACGAGCAGATGCGCGCGATCATCAACGAAGCGTCAGGCGAGCGCGCGATCCATCACGTGCTGGAACTGGTGCCCTACCCGCGGATCCGGCCGGTCAGCGAGTATCAGGGCCACTTTCAGGAAAGCGAAGTGATGGCGCGCTTTGCCCGCGAGTACGGTTTTTCGACGGTCCAAATCGAGTCGTTCGCCGCGCCGAACCGCAGCTGGGCGCCGACGCTCGGCGAGCTCTGGATGATTACGCCGACCGAGCAGAAGAAACTCTACGACATCCACGACGTCGCGGTTGCGGTGGCCGCTAACAGCGCCAACGGCGATATCACCGCGGAACTGGTCGATGTCGGGATCGGCACTCGCGCCGATGACTACAACGGCAAGGACGTCAAGGGCAAGATCGCGATCGGATCGGGCGGCGTTGGCCAGATTTACCCGCTGGCCCGGGAGCGAGGCGCGGTCGGCGCGGTCGGCTACAGCACGCTCTATCCCGATCGCGGCATCGACGTGATCCCTTCGTCGGGCATTACGGTGAACGCCGACGGTTTCGGCTGGGCGGTATCGCCGCGCACCGGACACGATTTGGTGGCGCGGCTGTCGCGCGGTGAAAAGGTCTCGCTCCGCTCGTCGATCAAGGCCGAAACCATGCCGGGTGAATATGAAGTTGTCCACGCGACAATCGCCGGCGACCCCTCGTCGACCAGGGATGTGATTGTGTCGGGCCATCTCTACGAGGGCTACCTCAAACAGGGCGCCAACGACGACAACTCGGGATGCGCGCTGACGCTGGAAGTCGGCCGCGCCTATATCAAGCTGGTTGCCGAAGGGAAACTGCCCAAGCCGAAACACACCATCCATTTCCTGTGGGTCCCGGAAATCAGCGGCACCAATGCCTGGTTGAATGCACATCCGGATATCGAAAAGCGCGCGTTCGCGGATTTGAACTTCGACATGGAAGGCATCCGGCTGTCGACGTCACGCAGTTACTGGATCCTGCAGCGGACGCCCGATACCTTCCCGTCATTTCTGAACGACATCGGCCAGAGCATGATGGAATTCGTCTCCGACATCACGCGCGAGCGCATCCGCTTCCGCGCTAACGGATACGATCCCAGCCTGCCGGTCCAGGCCCCCAATGGCAGCGACGACGCGTTCTACATCAAGATTGACAAGCATTACGGTGCGAGCGATCACGTCACCTATATGCAGCACGGCATCCCTGCCGTGATGTTCATCACCTGGCCCGACAACTGGTATCACTCGTCGCAGGACACGCCCGATAAACAGGACTCGACGCAGTACAAGCGCGCCGCGGTGGTTGCCACCGGCGCGATGACGGTGCTGGCCAGCGGCGGCGACGACATCGCCGCACGCGTCGTCTCCGAAAACCTGGCGCGCGGCGCCGAGCGGATGGGTGATGCGCACCGCAAAGGTCTCGGCTTGATGGCGGACGTCAGCGACACGTCACAGCTGATGACCGCCTATCGGGACGCGGCGAATGCCGTCAGGCATCAGGCGAACGTCGAGAAGGGCGTGATTCGTTCAGCGCGTGCGCTGTTCGACAGCGATGGTGAGAAGAAAGTTCAGCCGTTCGAACCGCTGATCGACAAACGCGCGGCGACGTTGTTGGAAGAAACCAGGGCGGCGTACGCGCTGCAGGCGACGCAGCGGGGCGTTCCAATCAGTGAGCCGGTGATGACCAGCGAAGAGCGCGACGCCTCGCAGTTGTTGATTGAGTGTGTTCACGGCAGCAGTTTTTCAGGGTGCGCCGCTGCTCCGGGTGCTGCCGGTGGACGTGGTGGCGGCGGTGGTGGACGCGGCGGCTTCGCCAGCAATCTGCCGCAACACATGAATGCCGAGGCGACAGTTTTGCTTGGCCAGAAGAAAACGGCGCTCGAGTTCCGCGATTTCCTGTCCGGCGAATTCGAACCGATTCCGCTGGCCGATGTGTTGCGCTACCTGCGATCGCGCGAAGCCGCGGGGCTGATACGGCTGGTCAGACGCTAAGGGGAACCTCAGATTCCAGAAGCCGCCATTTCAGCAGCCACTAATGCACGGCGCAACTCCCCGGCCCTCGAGGGTCGCCGCAGTGGCCGCAGGCACCGGCTGGCGACGGTTCGAACGATTTGTCGCTGCCACCCGACACGGCGAACACCGATAGCAGCTTCTGCAAATCCTCGCTCTTGCACGACGGACACGCCGGCGCCTGACCGCCGCGCGTCAAGTGTTCGAAATGGTTGCCGCAACCGCGGCATTCGTATTCGAAAAGGGGCATACGCTATTCTAACGCTGCTCCATGTCGATTCTCGCCGCTGTCATGCCCGGTCCGCGCGAGGCGGTCGAGATCCGCGAATTCGTTGAACCGGCGCTCGAAGATGGCTCGGTGCTGCTGCAGACGCTCTACTCCGAGGTGTGCGGTACTGACGTGCACCTCTGGCACGGCCGGCTGTCGGGCGTTCCGTATCCGATCATTCCGGGGCACGTCTCGGTTGGCGTAGCCGCCAAGATTCGCGGCCAGGTCCGGGGCGTCGATGGCCGCACTGTTCGCGAAGGCGATCGGCTGGCTTTTTTCGACGTACATCGCACCTGCGGGCGCTGTCGCGCCTGCACCGTGACGCGCACGCCGACGCGCTGCGAACAGCGGCGCGTCTACGGAATCACCGATTCCGCCGCCGAGGGACTGTTCGGCGGCTGGTCGCAGGCGATCTATCTGGAACCCGGAGTATCGATCGCCGCGCTGCCGGACGGCGTGCCGCCCGAGACCTACATCAGCGCTGGCTGCGGTCTGATTACCGCCGTGCATGCGATCGAACGAGCGGCATTACCGCTCGGCGACACGGTGCTGGTTCAGGGCACCGGTGCGGTTGGCCTCAGCGTGATCGCGTTGGCGAAGCTTTCGGGAGCGGCACGGGTGATCGCTTTCGGAGCGCCGGCGGATCGGCTGTCGCTCGCCACCGCGATGGGCGCGGACGTAGTCGTCGACGTCACCCGCACCGCGATCGAGCAGCGACACGAGCAGATTCGCGACCTCACGTCCGGCCTCGGCGTCGACGTCGCCATTGAAGCGGCCGGCTCGGCTCGTGCGGTCGAAGAAGCGCTTGATTTGATTCGCGACGGTGGCCGATACGTAATCGCCGGGCACTACACCGACGCTGGACCGAGTTCGGTGAACGTCCACCAGCAGATCAATCGCAAGCACCTGGAGATCCGCGGCTGCTGGGGCAGCGAGGTCGGCCACTTTGTGCGGGCGCTGCGTCTGCTCGAAGGTCATCATTCCGAGGTCCCGTGGCGCCGGATCGGCGCCCGAACCTACCAGCTGGCCGACATCAATCAAGCGCTTGCCGACGCCGAAGCGATGCGGATTCCGAAAGCCCTTGTTCAACCGAACTGACGCCGTCGCCGTGCTCCGCGTCGCCGCGTGTGCGATCGCCTTTCGCGTGCTCTCGGCCGGATTGGCGATGTCGATTAATACGGCGTTTCCCCTCGATCAGCCGCGTCAGATGACCGTGTTCGCCGAGCCGAGCACCTTCTGGGACACCTTCGCGCGCTACGACAGCGGCTGGTACGAAGGCATCGCCCGCAACGGCTACGCCTACGCTGCCGGTGGACGCAGCAACATCGCCTACTTCCCGGTGTATCCGATGCTGATGCGGTATGTCGGCCGGCAGTTCGGGCGCTATCACGCCGCGTTCTTTTTCGGCGGCATCGTCGTCTCGTGGACGGCGTATGTGCTGGCGATGATCGCGCTCTACTACCTCGCACGGCTCGATCTGGATCGCGACCGGGCGGAGCGCGCCGTGCTGTTGATCTCGATTTTCCCGTTCGCGTTTTTCTTCGGGATGATCTACAGCGAGTCGACCTACCTGCTGTTCGCGGTGCTGGCATTCCTCTGGTTCCGGATGCGGTGGTGGATTCCCGCGGGAATCGCCGCCTCGATCGCAATCGCGACTCGCACGCCGGCGCTGATGATGTGGCCATCGCTGGCCTGGATTGCGTGGCGCACCGCGCAGCCGACCGGCCGCGATCGCGCGATGGCCCTCGTCGCACTGGTTCTCGCCGTCAGCGGTTTCGCGTGGTACTCCTTTTACATCTACCAGGAGTCGGGTAACCCGTTCGAGTGGGCGGCGACGCTGCAGCGTTGGAACTACAAAGTCGGCGGCGTGCCCTGGCGCGCACCGATCGATCTGGTCTGGACTTTGGCCATCCATCCCTACGCATTCATTGCCGGCACGCGCATGGGCCTCTACGACACGCTTTATGGCGTGACCGGCGTGGCGTTTCTGTTCGCGGTGCCGTTTGTCTGGCTCCGACTCGGAGCCGCGTACGGGTTATTCGTGTTGTTGAACCTGCTCGTGCCGCTATCGTCCGGCGTGTTCGAGGGCGTCGGCCGCTACTGCTCGGTGTTGTTTCCGGTGTTCATCTGGCTCGCGTCGCGGCCATCACAGTTTTTCGGCACGCTGACGATTGTCGTGTTCGCGATGCTCTACACCTTGGCGCTGGCGCTGTTTACGACACTCCATCCCTTGTTTTAAACGCAAAGTTCGCAAAGTTCGCGAAGAAAACCACAGAGGCACGGAGCCACAGAGCTACCGTTCCGGGTTCGGCGGGTGGACCGGCGAAGCCGGTCTCACGACCTACCGCGGCGCTACGCGCCGCCCGCCGAACCTGTCATCGAATCTGACTTAGCGACCTTAGCGAACTCGGCGTTTACTTCTTGACTCGGTACAGCGACACGTCGCCGTCTCGTTCGATCAGTTCCAGCCCCGCCGCTCGCGGTACCGCATCTGCGGTCTCGTTGTCGGTCCAATCGCGCAGCGCGCGATCGTGGACGAACACATGGGTAACGCCGATCCTGCGCAGTGTTTCGAGGGCCCGATCGTCTGGAAAGCGCGCCAGGTCGCGCGCGTGCTGAGCGTAGCTGGATGGCGTCAACCCGCTATAGCCGTTGACCATCGGCCGCCAGTGTTGGGTCGCGTGCAGCAGGTAAGGCGCGTTGCGAAACACGCGATCAGGAGGGTAGGCGGGAATCTCGACGACAATCGCGTCAGTGTCACGCAGTCGTCCGTGAAGCGGCGATACCGATTCCGCCTTCACGTACTCGATGGGTCCTGAGAACGCGTCAACGTTCGCGCACACCAGCACGAGCGTGATCAGCGCCGGCGTCATGCGGTTCGAGCCCCATCGCGCGCGCACCCACGCCACCGCGAATCCCGACAAGATCGCGGCGGCAATCGTTGCCAGGTAGCCAAACCGCGCGGCGTTGCGAATTCCCTGAAGCGGCGGAACGATTCGATACAAAAACCCATATCCAGGCAGTGCCGGACCGAACGACAGTGCGACGCCGACGATCCCGAAGGCGAGCGCCATTCGCGCTCGACGATCGCGGACGGCGATACCGGAAGCGATCGCTATGCTGCTGAGCAGCAAGGCGATGACTCCGGGGAACAGCGCCGTGGTTCCGCCGAAAAAGCGCGCGCTCCACGTGTCGAAATGAACGCGTGCCGGCGTGGCCAGATAATCGCGAGCCGATGCCGAGTACGCCGCCACCTCGTCGAGTGGCCGCACCTGGCCCAACCGTAAGTACGGGACGTAGAGCGGCATCAGGATCAGGAGCGCGATTGAAGCGGCGAGCAGGATCCCGCCTACGTGACGATGCTCGCCGCGCACAACCCAGCCGACCGTCAAGGCGACTGCGGTGAGGACCAGGCCGTAATACGAGGTGGCGCCTTGCAGCGCGAGACAGGCTGCGAAGATCAGTGCCGTTCTCTTGGCAGTGCCACCGGCGTGCAGCAACTGCTCGAGCCCAAGCAGCGCCAGCGGCAGGAATTCCATGTGAAGCGCTTGCAGTTGTGGAAGCCGCGTCAGCGTATGCGCGTTGAAAGCGAGGATTATTCCGGTAACCAGGCCTGACCAGGTGTCGCCGGTCCATCGGTAGATCAGCAACCAGCCGGCCCAGCCGGTCAACGTGAATCCAGCCAGCATCAACAAGTTGTAAACCAACACCGGCGACGCCCCAACGGCCTGGAGCGGCGCACCCAGTGCCGACGGCACCATCAGGTACTCTGAATAGGCGAGCGTCCGCGGCTCCGGATAGAAAATGTTGGCGTCGAAGAGCTTCAGCGGTTGGCGCGGAGCCTGATGACCGACCCATGCGACGATCCATTCGTTCAGAAGGGTATCGGCGTTGTCGTTCCGCGACAGATGGGCCGGGTCGGACGCCAGCGGCCAGGTGTGCAGAACCGCCAGCAGGGCGAATGTTATGAAAATAGCCGATTGGCGCAAATCGGTGTCTAAGCCCCTAATGAGAACGGCGCGCCGATTATGTGCGATTCCCATCCTCGTCGCGCTGTCGGCGTGTTCGGCGGCCAAGCCGCCAGCAGTGGCGCCGGATACGCGAACGCCGGTCCGGCTGGCGGAAGCCGAGCGGCTGATGCGCGCCGGATGTCTCGATTGCCTGGTCGCGGCATTTGGCGAGTACGACCTGCTGAGGACGATTACAGCCGCCCAGGCCGAAGCCACCGCCGGTGCGATCCGTGCGGCGGGCCTGATCGCGTTGCGTGAACGGGAAATCGGCCACCTCGATCAAGGCTACCTTCGGCGGGCGCGCGACCTGGTGAACTCCACCCCCGGCCTCGACGATTCGCTGAGCGTACTGCTCGACGTCATCGATGCGATGCCGAACGCAGGCTCGGGTGCGTCTCGTTCGCCGACCAACGATCTCGACCTCGATCGCATGCGCCGCCTGCGGATTAACGCTGATGCCTGGCGGGCGCGGCTGCTCGAACTTGCCGCGGCCGACGAACTTGCCGCCTACACCTATCTGTCGTTCGCCTGCGGCAACACGCCGCCCCAGGTTCAGACCCGCGACGAGATCGTTGCGCCGGTCGGCTCCCTGCGCGATACCACGCTGATTGCGTTCAAGCGCGCCATCTGTCGAACTGTCGATTCACCGGCCATCGAAAAGGTGCTGACCGACGAGCCGCGGTTTCTCGAGGTGAAATACTTCCAGGCGCTTGTCAACGTCGGCGAAGCGCCACGGACCGGCCTTGCCAGCAAGCTCGATGCGGCCGACCGGCTGTTCGACGAAATGTACGCGTGGCGGAAGGACTGGCCGGCGCTGACGTATTCAATCGCAAACATCGCGATGACCTCCGAGGAATACGATCGCGCCATCGCGTTCTACACGCATACGCTGGACCTCGAGCCCAAGGCGGTCGACGCGATGCTCGGAAAAATTCGCGCCTTGACGCTGATGGGCCATCCGCTCGAAGCGATTGAAACTGCCGACGTGCTGCTGGCACAGAACTGGTTCGTCGGCGACGCTCGCTACTGGCGGGCGCTCAACCTCGCCGAGCTCGAACGCTACGACGAAGCGTGGAGCGACATCGAAGCCGCCAGCCGGCTGGTCGTAAATGCCGACGTTCCGAAGCTGGCTGGTCTGATCGCCTACCGCCGCCGCGAACTGGAGGTGTCGCGCGATCGCTTCCAGCTGTCGCTGACCCGGAACAAGGACGACTGCGAAACCTATTTCTATCTCGGCGTAGTGTTGGCCGAGCTCGCGACCTGGGAGCGCACCGCCGAGGTGCTGGCCAACGCCGCGAAGTGCCTGCAAGCGAACGAGGAACGGTTCGTCGCCGAGATCGAATCGATCCGCGCGTCAACCGATCCGCCGGCGCGCAAGGAAAGCAAGATCAAACGACGCGAGCAGTACATTGCGAAAGGCCGCCGCCAGATTGCCACGTCGTTCTTCAACGTTGCCGTCGCCTCCTACAACCTGCAGCGCGCCGCCGAGGCACGCAGCTACGCGGAAAAAGTGCTCGACGACGAGCAGTTTGGTGCGCGGGCCAAGGAGATTCTTTCGCGGGTAAAGTTGTTGCGATAGACTGGTGGGATGTCTTCCGTCGCAAATCCGCTCCGGCGCAACGTCGCCATCATCGCGCACGTCGATCATGGCAAGACTACGCTGGTCGACGCATTGCTGCACCAGAGCGGCACGTTCCGAGCCAACGAGCGCGTCGCCGAACGCGCCATGGACAGCAACGAGCTGGAACGTGAACGCGGCATCACGATTCTGGCCAAGAACACCGCGGTCCATTACCACGACCTGCTGATCAACATCGTCGACACGCCGGGCCACGCTGATTTCGGCGGCGAGGTCGAGCGGACGCTGTCGATGGTGGACGGCGTCATGCTGCTGGTCGACGCATCGGAAGGCCCGCTGCCGCAGACCCGCTTCGTCCTTCGGAAGGCGCTCGAGCGGCACCTGCGGCCGATTGTCGTCATCAACAAGATCGACCGCCCCGACGCCCGGCCCCAGGAAGTGCTGAACGAGATCTACGACCTCTTCATCGACCTCGATGCCCGCGAGGATCAGTTGGATTTCCCGATCCTTTATACCAACGCGAAAACCGGCACGGCGAGCCTGACGCCCGACGCCGCCGGCGAAGACCTGCGGCCGCTGTTCGACGCGATCGTGACCCATGTGCCGCCGCCGCGCGGCAATCCTGACGCGCCGCTGCAGCTGCTGGTCGCCAACCTCGATTCGAGCGACTACCTCGGCCGGATCGCGATCGGCCGGATTTTCAACGGCCGTGTCCGGATCGGCGATCCGGTGACGGTCTGCAAGCTCGATCAGAACGTGCAGGAAACGAAGGTCACCAAACTGTACGCGTTCGATGGCCTCAAGCGGATCGACATTCAGGAAGCCGCGGCCGGCGACATCGTCTGTCTCGCGGGCATTGAAGACATCACAATCGGCGAAACGATTGCCGACATCGAGCACCGCGTGGCGATTCCGCCGATCGCGATCGACGAGCCTACCGTGTCGATGGTCTTTGGCGTCAATACCTCGCCGATGGCTGGCAGGGAAGGCCAGTACGTGACCTCGCGCCAGCTCAAGGATCGCCTGGAACGCGAGCTGCTCGGCAATGTTTCGATCCGTATCGAAGGCACCGACACACCCGAGCAGGTGAAGGTCGTGGGACGTGGTGAGCTGCAGCTTTCGATTCTGATCGAAATGATGCGGCGTGAAGGTTTCGAGCTGCAGGTCTCACGGCCTGATATCGTGACCAAACCATTGAACGGCCAGATCGTCGAGCCGGTGGAAGAACTCATTATCGATGTCCCGGAAGATCATCAAGGCATCGTCATTGCGCAGGTCGGGGAGCGCAAAGGCGTGATGACCAAGATGGTCAACAACGGCAGCGGCCGGGTGCGTCTCGAATTCCGAATTCCGGCGCGCGGCCTGATCGGATTCCGCTCGCAGTTCATGACCGACACTAAAGGCACCGGCATCATGAACCACATCTTTTCCAGTTGGGAACCGTGGCACGGCGCAATTCCGGCGCGCGCCAACGGCGCGCTGGTCGCCGACCGGTCGGGTCCGGCGACGTCGTATGCGATCTTCAACCTGCAGGAACGTGGGGAGATATTCATCGATCCGGCAACACAGGTTTACGAAGGTATGATCATCGGCGAAAACGCCCGCCCCAGCGACATGGACGTGAACGTAACCAAGGAAAAGAAGCAGACCAACATGCGCGCATCGAGCGCGGATGAAGCGATCCGGCTGATTCCGCCGCGCAAACTCGGTCTTGAACAGGCGATCGAGTTCATCAACGACGATGAACTGGTTGAAGTGACGCCGTCGAGCATCCGCTTGCGGAAGCGGATTCTGGCGGCGAATATGCGGCCGAAAAAAGACAAGCTCGAAGTCTAGACTTCTCGCATGTGGGACGCACTACGTCTTGACGTCCGGCATTCCCTCCGCAGTTTGCGACGGGCTCCCACTTTCTCCCTGATCGTCATCGCCACGCTGACGCTGGCTGTTGGCGCGACCACGGCAGTCGGCAGCCTGCTCAACGCACTCGTTTTTCGAAAACTCGCGGTTCCCAATCCCGAGCAGCTCGTGGCCCTGTCGGCCCTCGATCCGCGGGCGAACGTGTCGGGCTACTTCTACGCCGACACGTTCAACGCGTACCGCAGCGTCCAGCGATCCTTCGCGCAGATGTCGATGTACGCCGGCGGAGGACTCGCGCGCGTCGAGACGCGTTCCGGCGTCTTCGACGCGGTGACGGAAACCGTCTCACCGACCTACTTCGACATGGTCGGCGCGCGGCTGTCGGCGGGACGGTTCTTCGACGACTCGGACGACGCAGTCGTCGTGATCAGCGAGGGTTTTCGCCGGCGCCTTTTCGGTAATGGTCCCGGCGTCGGAGAGACGATCAAGGTGGACGCAGTGCGGGCGACTGTAATCGGCGTCGCGGCGGACGGCTTCCAGGGTCTTCAATCCGACGGGCCTTCCGACATCATCGAGCCATTTGCGCTGGTGCGAGCGGCCGGCGGCGGCCCGGCAGGCCCTACGGGGCCGTTTCGATCGAGAAACCTGGTGGGACGTCTCGCGCGCGGCGTGTCCATCGACGCGGCGCGCGCGGAACTGCTCGCGCACTGGCCGTCGATTCAGTCGGCGACGCTGCCGGCCACGTTGCCTGAACCCGAGCGGGAGGCGCTGCTCCGTCAGCGGCTGGACGTGGCGCCGCTCGCGTCAGGCTTTTCGGGTCTCCGCGCCCGGTACGGCACCACGCTCGTGGTGCTTCTCGGCCTGATGGGGATGCTCCTGGCGGTCGCGTGCGCCAACCTTGCGGGCCTCGCCCTGGCGCGCTCGCTGACCCGGCGGCACCAGGTCGCGATTCGTCTCGCACTCGGTGGAAGCGAGGCGCGCGTGTTCTGGCAGCTGCTGCTGGACGGCATCCTGCTGTCGGCCGTGGCGTTCGCCGGTGCGGTGCCGCTGGCGTGGGGGATCGTCCGAGTCGTGAGCGCGTCCCTCATGGCCGGCCTCCTTCTTTCGAAGTTTCCGGACGTGACGCCTGATGCCGGCGTGCTCGCCGCGACGGCGCTGCTGACGCTCGTGATTGGACTCGCCATGGGCGTCGTCTCCGCTTGGCAGTCGGTCACGGCGCGCGTGGACGAATGCCTGCGCCGCGGCCGGGGAAGCATCGGGTCTTTCGGCCGGTTCGGGCGCGGCCTCCTCGTTGCGCAGGTCGCGTTGTCGATGACGTGTCTGGCAGGGGCCGGACTCTTCACGGCAACGCTGGCTCGCCTGCGCGCGAACGATACGTCGCTCCAGTCGCAGCGCATCGTCTTCAGCCGTGCGTATCGCGAGCCTGGAGATCGTCAGCTGTTACCACCTGAGTACTACCAAACGCTCGTCGCCGACCTTGGCCACATGCCGGGGGCCGAGGCGGCCGCGCTGTCGGTGTATTACCCGACCTACTTCGGGGTCACGGGACCGATCCCTACGGAGCATTACACGCGGGCCGACGACGCCGCCGCGCCGCAAGTCGCGGCGCTGCCGGAGTGCGTGTCGCCCGGCTTCTTCGATCTGTTTCGCCTGCCGCGCCTGCAGGGCCGTGACATCTCGTGGGACGACGGCCCGGGGAAGCCCGCCGTGGCACTGGTCTCGGCGTCCTTCGCGCGCGCGCTGTTCCCGGCAGGCGACGCCGTCGGCCGGCACATCCGGCTCGCCGGACCCGAGCGTCGTGAGATCGAAGTGATCGGCGTCGTCGCCGATGCGCCGTACGGCAGGCTCGACGACCCGCGGCCGTTCGTCGTCTTCCGGCCGATTCTGCAGGACCTGGCAAGGTCGCAGTTTCCGATGGCGTATGTCCGCGCGAGCGGCGACTTCGCGACGGTGCGCGATGGGTATACGCGCGTCATCAAGGCGCTGGGTCATCGGTCTCTACGCCCCTTCTTCATTACTTCGTCCGATTGGGTCGACCGTGCGCTACTGCGGGAGCGTTTCACGGCAGGATTGGCCGCATTTGCAGCGGCCCTCACGAGCCTGCTGGCCTGCATGGGCGTGTACGGGCTGCTCGCGTACTCCGTCACGGCGCGGATTCGCGAAATCGGTGTACGCGTGGCGCTTGGCGCCGAGCGTGGGACGGTCGTCTGGATGATCGTGCGGGACGGTCTGGCGATCGCGGTGCCCGGTGTGCTCATCGGCGCTCCGTGCGCGTGGGCCGCCGCGCGGCTCGTACGGGCACAACTCTACGGCATCGCCCCCAGTGATTCCCGAACGCTGCTGATCGGCGCAGCCACATCTCTTGCGACGGTGCTCGCGGCGTCATTGTTTCCGGCGCTGCGCGCGTCGAGGGTAGCGCCCGTCGAAGCACTGCGTGAGGAATAACCATCGAGCAGGTCGTTCTTCTAGGCCTTAGCCACCCGCAACGGCACGAACGCGGCGATCTTGGTAAAGATCGCATCCTGGGACAGCAGGAGCGCATCACGGTCGAGCGCGCATTGCGCAACCTGGGCGTCGGATGTCGAGACCGAGAGTCCACGTCGCTGCAACCCGCCGCGAAGGTCGCCGACCGCCGCCCAATGCGAAAACGGCGTCGCCGCCAATTCCAGGTCGGACAGCAACTCGACGATCGATTCACGGTCTTTGCTTTTCACGCCGCTGAGCAGCTCCGCGGCGACTAGCGGTGGTGTGACAATCGAACCGACTTCGAGCGCCTCCTCGAGGCGGTCGCAGCCGCGGCCGCCGAAAAAGTCGATCCAGACCGACGTGTCAACGACGACGACGTTCACGCGAGCCATCGAGATCCACGCTCACCTGGACTTTGCCTTTGAGCGCCACGCTTTGCGGTAGGCGTCGGCGCGTTTCAGCCGCTCGAGCCCTTCGACGATCGTTTCGGTGATTCCGCGTCCGGTGGCCCGCATCGCCTCGTCGAGCAGCGCTGCCGGCAGGTTGGCGGTGATTCGCCGGGTACTGTCCATACGTAGATATTGACAGCGCATATGTATCAACGGGACGATCCTTGCATCGGATCGCGCCGACGGCATGCGACGCGACGGCTACGCTCCGATCGAGAATTACGCGCTGATTGGCGACGGCCGCACGGCCGCGCTGGTTGCTGCGGACGGCTCGATTGATTGGCTGTGCTTGCCCAACTTCGATTCGCCGAGCGTCTTCGCAGCGCTGCTCGATGCGCAGCGGGGCGGCGCCCTCCACCTGAAACCGGTGGAGCCCTTCACTGTCAGCCGGCGGTACTTGCCCGGGACGAACGTCCTCGAAACAACGTTTCAGACGGAAACCGGCGCGGTCCAGTTGATCGACGCGATGACCCTGCCGGACGACCGCCTGACGCCGATGCGCGAATTGGTGCGCGTCGCCCGCGGCATCGCAGGGCGAGTGGCGATGACGTGGCAGCTCCGACCGGCGTTTCAATATGGGTCGGTGCAGTCGCGCGTCGGCTGGCGCGGACCGGTGCCGGTCGCGACGTCGGGCGCGGCTGCGGTGGCCGCACTCAGTTGGAACGCCGGCGTTCCCGAGTGGCGCGATCGAACGCTTGACGCACGGTTCGAGGTCGTTGCAGGAGCCACGGCGACCATCGCGCTGGTGTCGGCGCACGGCGAACCGTTGATCATGCCGAGCCGCGAGGATGTCGAGCGCCGTCTCATCGGCACGATCGCGTTCTGGGAAGGCTGGACGAGAGATCGCCGGTACGTCGGCCCCTGGCCTGACGCCGTGCTTCGCAGCGCGCTGGTGCTGAAGGCGCTGATTTTCGCGCCGACCGGCGCGCCGGTCGCGGCGCCGACCACCTCGCTGCCCGAATTGATTGGCGGCCAACGCAACTGGGATTATCGGTTCTGCTGGATTCGCGACTCCAACTTCGCGACCGCCGCGCTGCTCAACCTTGGCTGCTACGCCGAAGCCGAGTCGTTATTCTGGTGGTTCATGCACGCGACCACGCTGACCAACCCGGAAGTCCGAGTGCTCTACCAGTTGGACGGAGGCCTCGGCACCACCGAATCGACGCTGCCGCTCTGCGGATATCGCGGCTCGCAGCCGGTGCGCGTTGGCAACGGGGCCGTCGACCAGTCTCAGTGGGACATCTACGGCTGTCTGCTCGAAACGGCGCGGCTATACAGCGACGGTCACCGGCCGATCGACGGCGACATTGGCGCGATGCTCGGCCGCATCGCCGATCACGTATGCCGCATCTGGCGTCAGCCGGATTCGGGCATCTGGGAAGTCCGCAACGGCCCATTTCATTTCGTACATTCCAAGGTGATGTGTTGGGTGGCGCTCGATCGAGCGATCGCGCTGGCCGATCGCGGCGAGGTACCGGCCCGGCATCGGCAGCAGTGGCAACAGGAGGCCGATTCGATTCGTGCCTACGTCGAGCTGCATGGCTGGTCCGACGCGCTCGGTAGCTATCGGCGCATCGCCGACGAAGACGATGTCGATGCGAGTCTGCTGATGCTGCCGACCGTAAATTTCGGCGATCGGCACGGTCCCAGAATTCGCGGTACGGTTGATGCGGTCAGACAACGCCTGGGCGATGGCGACGCCGTACGCCGCTATCAGGCTGCGGACGGCGTGCCGGGCCGAGAAGGCTCGTTCCTGAACTGCTCGTTCTGGTTGGTGAGCGCGCTCGCCCGTACCGGTCGCGTCGACGAAGCGACGACGCTGATGGACCGGCTGCTGGCGCGCGCGAATGACGTCGGCCTATATGCGGAAGAAATCGATCCGCGGAGCGGCGCGTTTCTGGGCAATTTTCCCCAGGCGCTGGTCCACCTCGCATTGATCGACGCTGCGGTTGCCGTGCGGGACGCGCAGTCATGATCGCCTCCGCAATTGCCGGCGGCCTGCTCGGCACGGTGGTGTTGACGACGATCGTGCGCGCCGCAAGTGAAATGAATCTGACGCGGATGGATTTCACGTTGATCCTTGGCACGATGGTCACAACCGATCGTCGCCGCGCCCGCGCCTACGGCTACGGCATTCACTTCGGCGTCGGTCTGGTAATTGCGTTGCTCTATGTCGCGGTGTTTGTGGCGATCCACCGTGCGTCGTGGTGGCTCGGTGCGCTGTTCGGTGCGCTTCATGCGGTGTTCCTCGGGGTAGTGGTCATCAACGTGCTGCTGCCGGTCGTGCATCCGCTGATGGGCACACCGGAAACCTCGGCAAGCGAGCACGCGCTAATCGAGCCGCCCGGTTTCCTGATGCTCAATTACGGACGCAGTACCTTCCTGATCACGCTGCTCGCCCACATTGCCTTCGGTGCCGTCGTCGGGTGGGCGGTTCGTCTCTAGCTGATAGAATCAACCCGTGCTGAATCGCCGAACCACTGGATCGGTGGTGTGTCCTTCCTGCGGATCGTTGGTCGGCGTCCGCGACGACAAATGCTATACCTGCGGCCGCGCCAACCCCGGCCTGTGGGGTTTCGGTCCGGCGCTGCGGCAGCTCGGTGCGGATTTCGGATTCGTGCCGGTGACGATTGGTGTGTCGTCAGTGCTCTACGCTCTGATGCTGATGGCTTCGGGCAGCAAACTGCAGCCAACCGGCGGCGGCATGTCGTTCCTCGTTCCCAGTTCCGATGCGATGTTGTTGTTCGGCGCGAGCGGCGCCTATGCGGTGTTCGGCCAGGGCGCATGGTGGACGCTACTCAGCGCGAGCTGGCTGCACGGCAGCTTCCTCCATATTCTGTTCAACATGATGTGGGTGCGCGACCTCGCGCCCGCCCTGATCGACCTGATTGGAATTCCTCGCACCATCATCATTTACATCGTCGCGGGCGTCTGCGGATTCCTGCTGAGTTCGGCGATGCCGCTGTCACCGATCCCGATTCCGCTGTTCGGCGGTGCTGCATTGACGCTCGGAGCGTCCGCATCGATCCTCGGACTTCTCGGCGCGCTGCTTCATTACGGCCGTAAAAGCGGCAGCAGTCTGATTCACAGTACCGCACTGAACTACGTCATCATTCTCTTCGTGATGGGATTCATGATGCGCGGAGTCGACAATACGGCACACCTCGGTGGCTTCCTCGGCGGCTACGCGATGTCGGCCGTCTTCAATCCGCTGAGTCGCGAAAAGGGCGATCACCTCGTCCTCGCGCTGGTGCTGCTCGGCGCCTCCTTTCTCGCAATCACTTATTCAGTAGTTCACGGCCTTCATCTCATCTGATAAGTCACTTCGGTAGGCACGTGGCTTGCGACTTCCTCTCGCTATCAGAGGAGGCGTTTCATGAAATCAGGTGTGTTGATTGGTACGGTTGCGCTGTTGATGAGTGGGTCGGCCGCATTTGCGCAGCAGACTCCGCCGGTCAAACCGATGGGCGACCAGGGTTCGACCAAGGCGGTGAACGACCAAAAGCCGAGCGCTGACCAGCATTTCGTAACGGATGCGGCAGTGGGCGGCATGGCTGAAGTCGAACTCGGCAAGCTCGCGGCGGATAAGGCGGCCAACGCGGACGTGAAGAAGTTCGGACAGCGGATGGCCGACGATCACGGCAAGGCCAATGACGAACTGAAGTCGCTGGCGCAAAGCAGGCAGATTACTTTGCCCAGCGCGATTGACGCGAAGCACAAGGCGACGATCGATCGACTCTCGAAGTTGTCCGGGGAGGCGTTCGACCGCGCCTACGTGGAGGAGATGCTGAAGGACCACCAGAAAGATGTAGCGGCGTTTCGCACGGAATCGAAGAGCGGCAAAGACCCTGAAGTGAAAGCGTGGGCCGGCAAGACGCTGCCGACCCTCGAGGAACACCTCAAGATGGTTCAGGATCTCAACCGCACGGCGGTCGGCACGTCGGGCGTCAAGAAACCCTAGGTGCGGAACCGCAGGAATGCGCCGACGCCGCCCAGCGGGGCGAGCAACGACGCATCCTCGATGATGCGAACGGTGGCGGACGTCTGGCTCGCCCTCGCGATCAGTTCGTCCGCCGCTTCGCGGCCAATCTGATCGGCGTTTCCCGGCAACAGCAGCTCGTCGACCTGTCCCAGCTCGAAGGCTTTACGGGTCTTCGCCAGTCCGGCGACTCCAAGCCCATTTCCGCGATAGGCGCCGATCAGTTCGTCGACGCGCTCGCGGTCGGTCTCGGCATCTTTGTGCCGGAGAGCGGCGATCGTGGTCTCGAGTACCTCGCGTTGCGGCGCTCGAATGCCAAGCTTGACGACGTCGATGACGCGCTCTGCGATGTCTTTGGGCAATTCAGCGCGCAGTAGCGGCACGATCACCTCGTCGCCAGCGATCACGATCTGTTCGATGCTTTCTTCCCGGGCAATGCGCGAGACGACGTCGGCCACTTCCTTGGCGTGTTGGGCGCGGAAGTTCTCGACGTGGCGTTGATAACGGGCTTGCGACCAGCCACCGACCTTATGGCGTTTGGTCTTGACGCCCTCGACGTGATCAAGCTTTTCGAGAGCGTTGGCGGCGAAGACGAAAATCCTCGCCGAGTGCGTATCGGCAAGGACCGCGAGGTAGCGCGGGTACTGGTCGATCAACCTGGCGAGCGGATACAAGTGCGCCTGGTCGCCGATGTGGACGTGATGGCCGTCGAGCGGCGCTACCAGTAACGGGATTGCTTCGAAGAAGTCCGCGCCGCTGCACGAAAATACGGCCATACCGTTCAGCGCGCTGTCGAGTTCCACGACATGGTTGCGGACCTTTTCCACGTCGCGGTTGAGGCTCTCGCGCTCCGGACCGCTTTCCGCAAAAGTGGCGACGCGTTCCGCGAGTTCGTTTCTGAGAAATGGCTCGAAATTATCGCGTCCGCGATAATTCGATCGCAGATCAAGGTAGAGGCTGAGAACGGGGTAGGGCCCGCAATCAAACGCGGCCAGCTTGTCGAGCTGGGCCTGAAGTTCAGCAATGGTCGGCATCCGACGTCTCGTCGCAATCCACATGCCGCGCTATCGAACGGACTTTCGCGCCTGCCGACTAGCCGTGCGCTTTGCGCTGCAGCTCGTCGTCGATCAGTTTCTTGAACACTTCGAACGGCTGTGCACCGCTGATCATCCGGCCATTGATGTAGAACGCCGGCGTGCCGTTGACGCCAACCGCGTCGCCATCCCTGGCGTCGGCTTCCACGACCGATCGGTATTTGTGGGAATCCACGCAGGCATTAAAGGTTGCGGTGTCGACACCGACAGCTGCCGCATGTGCCTTGAGGTCGGCGTCACCCAGCTTCGAAGTATTCGCGAACAGCCGATCGTGGAACGGCCAGAACTTGCCCTGTTCTTTCGCACATTCGGACGCCTCCGCAGCCGGCTTCGCCGCGGCGTGGCCCTGGACTGGATAGTGACGGTAAACGAACCTGATGCGGTCGCCGTAGGTCGCCAGCACCTGTTCAACCGTTGCGTGGGCGCGCTGGCAGAATGGACATTGAAAGTCCGAGAACTCGATCATCTCGATCGGCGCGTTCGGCTGCCCTTTAGTTGCGCCTTTCGCCGCGGACACCGCGAGCCGAGGCGGCTCGAGCGAGATCACAACCGGTGTTTTGGCCTTCAGCGTGTCGAGAAACTGCTCGCGCGCGACAGCCATCCGTTCCTGGATCAGATAGGCGCGAATCGGCGCGCGCACCTGTTCCAACGGTGCGCCTTGGACGCGCGCCTGGTTTGCCTGGTACCAGCTCGCGACTTCGGCGTCGCCGACCGGTGTCACTTTGTCGCTGATTTCTTTTTCGATCAGCGCTGCTCGCTCGACGCCGCGCTGTTTCGCTTCGACGTCCAGCAGGGCGTTCGCCACCAGCTCGTCAATCGCCTGCCGCCGTGCTTCGTAGAGCGCCTGCGACAGTTTCAGGCTGCCGAAGTTCGCGACCGGCTGCTCGAGCGCCTTTTCGTCGACCTGCGCCAGCGTGATCGACGTCGCCCCGACTTTGGCGACGACGTCGCCGGCCGCCGGCTGTTTCTGCTGCTGCGCTTCGGTGCTGGAGCATGCGCAGAAAAAGACAATCGCCAGCCCGAGAAGACCGCGCTTAGCCATGAGGAAAGTATATCTGGTGGGGCTGGGGACTGGGGACTAGGGGCGGCGGACTAGGGGCTGGGGGCTGGGAATTGCTGGGTGCCGGGTGCGGCGCGTTGGCGTTTTAGGCGCGTCGCACATTTCGCTGGCGTTCGAGTCGCTGGTCAAGCGAATCAAGGAGACCGTTCATCAGCGTCCGGTGGAGTCGTCCCTGGCCATCAACGAATCGCGCACAGCAGGCCTCAGATATCCAAGTCGTCGGCCGGGAACGTTTTGGTTCAAAATGCCACGCCTCGAGGTCCCGATAAGTTTCAAATGGCACGCGCGATCGAAGTGCAGCGAACATGCCGTCAAAAAACGAACGAATTGATTGGCAGAGAACAAAGATGTTTCGTAGGTGTTCACGTTCGTCACACAGCGGGTAGCTAGTTCCCCGTTCCCCAGTCGCCGGTTCTACTCTCCAAGTCGCTGCGGCAAGTCTGCGATGACGTAAGTCATGACCGCGACGGCCGCCGCGCACTTTGCCATCTCGACCGGATCGATTTTGTCGATCGTGTCAGCCGGCGTGTGGTGGATCAGGAAGTATTTCGAGCCGTCCACTTCCAACGCCATCGCCGGGATGCGGCCTTCCTGCACGCTCGGCCCGATATCCGCACCCCCGCCACCGGCTGCAATCTGGTCTGCCGCGATGCCGGTCAACAGAGTTGCGATCGCTTTTACGGTCGCGCGCCCGGCATCGTTCCCGGTGAAACCGAAGCCGACCGGCCGGAATACGCCGCCATCCGATTCCAGCATCATGACGTGTTTCGACAGTTCGGCGTGGTGTTGGTCGCGATAGCCGGTTCCGCCGCGGCCGCCGTTTTCCTCATTGGTAAAAAGCACTACCCGCACCGTGCGCCGCGGCCGCAGGTTCAGTTTCTTCATGATGCGCAGTGCTTCCCACGTCACCACGCAGCCGCCGCCGTCGTCGGTCGCGCCGGCGCCGACATCCCATGAATCGAGGTGTCCGCCGACCACGACCACTTCGTCCGGTTTCTCGCGTCCGCGCAGTTCGCCGATCACGTTTGCCGATTCGGCGTCCGCCTCGAAGTGCGCTTCCATCTTCAGCCGCACCACGATCTGCGTGCCGCGTTCGGCAATCCGCTGAATCCGGTCTGCATCTTCGGTGGTGATCGCTGCCGCCGGGATCTTCGGGGCGTCCGCCGAGTATTGCAGCGCACCAGTGTGGGGTGTGCGTAAGCCGGCGGGGCCGACGGCGCGCACCAGCACCGCCACCGCGCCATATTTCGCGGCACGAGACGGCCCCTGGGATCGGAAGCGAACTGTCTCGCCGTAGTTGGTGAAGGGCACGTTGAACAGCACGATCCGCCCGCGCGCCTGGGCCGCGTGTTCTTCGAGCTGCTCGAAGTTGTGCACCACCATCACCTGTGCCTGGATGCCGCCGGACGGCGTGCCAACGCTGTCGCCGAGTCCGAGCATCACCATCTGGTGAGGCGCCGGCTCGAGAATCTCCGCGCTTTCGTTGCCGCGGACCCACTTCGGCACTATTACTTTTTCGGTATGAACGTTTTCAAGACCGTCGCGCTTCATTTCGTCAACCGCCCAGCGAATCGCGCGGTTCAACGCCTCGCTGCCGCTGACGCGATTGCCGATCGAGTCGGTCAGCACCGCCAGTCGCTGCCAGGCGAAGGTGCTGCCGATTGCTTCGCCGATCAGCCGTGCCGCCGGTTCGCGATACGCATCCAACCACGCCGGATCGCTGGTCGCGTGCGGGCTGCCGCTCGCGCCAAACATCACCACCAACAGGACACCAACGGACAGCAGACGACGAGCGCTCACGAATCCTCCAATGGATGTGGCCCTGACCTGACCCCGGATCTGACCCCGGATCGAACCCTGGATCCGATCCCTGATCCGACACGCGGCGTCACACAAACGGAAAGGCGCCACACGCCAGCTCATGGACGCAGCTATTGTTGCCGATTCCGGTACGGTCCGCGACTTGCACAGCCGACAACAGCCGTGACGGCCCGATTGAGGGCGGCCACGAACGGAGTTGGTGGGTTATGAGGGTGAAAGTTGCGTTCCTCGGTTTGTTGATGTGCACAGCGTCACTGCCGGTCGGCGCAGGTGAAAGCGATCGGCTGACGCTGCGCGTGTCGCCCGCGGTAGCCTTTGCACCCGCCAACCTGGTGGTTCGCGCCACGATCGTCGCCGACGAGTCGAACCGCGCCGTCGAAATCGTTGCCGAATCGGAAACGTTCTATCGCAGTAGCGAGATTCAGCTCGAAGGCGATCGAGCGCCGCGCACCAGCATGTTCGAGTTCCGCAGCCTGCCGCCCGGTACTTATGAGGTGCGCGCAACCCTGCGCGGCTCGCACGGCGAACACCGGTCGACGATTCGCCAGCAGATCAACGTTATCGCCTCTGGCGCAGGCCATTGAAAACTTAGAACTGAAAACTCAGAACTTAGAACTAACCGGGTTCGGCGTTCTGGGTTCGAAGTTCTGAGTTCTGAGTTCTGAGTTCTCAGTTCTAACTTCTACAGCGCTCCGCTGCCGCGCGCCGCGGCGACAACCTTCTCGGGTTCCGGCGTGAAATCTTCGCCCGGATTGATGAAGCGGTCCTTCTCGAA
>Ga0070675_100000226_pt1 | contig 36107 bp, 34 predicted proteins | sample KBSM43metaG_FD_65343 | JGI IMG/M metagenome (GOLD analysis project Ga0070675, IMG submission 65343) | Miscanthus rhizosphere microbial communities from Kellogg Biological Station, Michigan, USA - KBS M4-3 metaG | ecosystem: Host-associated > Plants > Roots > Rhizosphere > Soil ... | reverse complement strand
ATTCGGTCACCCGCCACTCCGCATAGTAGAACGGGCGAAGCGGGTTCCGGCCCGAGACAAATCCCACGTGTCCACCGGTCGCGGGAAACTCCACCTCGAGACAGTCGTTACCCGCTGCGATACGCCTGACCTGATGCAACACATCACGCGGAAGGAACGGATCATCAATAGCGTTGAGGAGCAACGTCCGCACACGAATATCCGGAAGGAATCGAATCGAGCTCGAACGAGTGTAATAGTCGTTCGCATCGCTGAAGCCGTGAACTGGAGCAGTCACCGCGTCATCAAAGTCATACAACGTGCGTGCCGACTCGATGCGCTCGCGCGGAACGAGCTGCGGATAGCGTTCGAGCTTCGCCAGGGCTTTCCGGCGCAGAGACTTGAGAAAGTGTGTCTGGTACACACGCGCGAAGCCATGCCCAATGTGTCGTGAGGCACGTGCCAGATCGAACGGAACAGAGACAGCAGCCGCCGCCAGAATGCGTGACGGCACCGATTCCCCGAGCTCACCAAGCCATTTCAGCAGCACGTTCCCGCCGAGTGAAACGCCAGCGAAGACGAACGGCGCGTCGTGATCGGCAGCAAGCAGGCGACGCACGACAGCGTCGACGTCACCCGTGTCGCCGGAGTGATAGAACCGCGGAGCGCGGTTGAGCTCCTCGCCGCAGCCGCGAAAGATGAGGAGGTCGGCCGCCCACCCGCGTCGCGCCGCTTCCAGAAACAGCCCACGGGCGTAGTGCGATCGCGGTGTTCCCTCCAGTCCGTGAAGGATCACCAGATGCGGACGCCCCGCCGCAGCATCGAGACGCACCATGTCGATGAAATCTCCATCCTCGGTATCCCATCGCTCGACGCGAGTCCCGAGCGGCGGTGTACGCCTGAAGAAGCGGCCCCACATCGTTCTCGCGTGCGGCCCGGGAAGCCACCAGGATGGGGAGTAGGTCCTGGCTACCATCGGCGTAGATTTCTCCTGCTCGCCCGGACACCGGTCCGTGATGACATCGCCCGTTCCATCACCTTCGTTTTTCCAGCCCGTGGAAGTTCAGATCTTCGGCTTCAAGAAGAACGCGGACACTCGCAAAGCGCTGCGCTTCTTCGCCGAACGCCGTGTGAAAACCCATTTCGTCGACCTCGCTGAGCGAGCGGCGTCGCTCGGTGAGCTCAACCGCTTCGCACAGAAGTTTGGGACCCAAGCGCTCATTGATCGGAATTCAAAGCGATACAAGGAACTCGGGTATGCCCACGCGCAATACAGCGATACACGCTGGTTGGAAAAGCTCGTCGACGACCCGATGCTGCTGAAGATCCCGCTGGCACGGGCCGCCAGTCGTCTCACCATCGGACTCGCCGAGCCGGAGTGGACTTCGTGGGTGCAGGGATGAGCGCCTCATGACGCAGATCGCGCTATCGAACGTCGCGGTGGAGTTCGGCGACAGCACGATCCTGCGTGACGTGACGTTCACGATCGCGTCCGGAGAAAAGTGGGGCATCATCGGCCGGAACGGGACCGGAAAGACGACCCTGTTCAACCTCGTCACGGGGGCGCTCGAACCTACGCGAGGCGTTATCGTGCGGGCGCCCGGCACGCGCATAACGCTCCTCGAGCAGCACCGCGATTTCGGTGATGCGACAACCGTATGGCAAGGTGTGGCTGGTGCGTTCGAGCATCTGCTCGATCTGGAGCGGTCACTCGGTGAGCAGTCGACCGAGATCGGTCGCCTCGGTGAAGCGGCGACGCCGCAAATGCTCGACCAGTACTCGCACGATCTCGAACGATTCGAGCGTGAGGGCGGCTACGAAGTCACCGCGCGCGTCGATGCCGTTCTGCACGGGCTTGGGTTCGCCCCGACCGAGGCGAGATCGAAGCAACTGGACACGCTCAGCGGCGGCGAGCGCGGACGCGTTGGTCTGGCCCGACAGCTCGTTGCTCCGGCCGATGTGCTATTGCTCGACGAGCCGACGAACCACCTGGATCTCGAAACGACCGAGTGGCTCGAGAGCTACCTCCTCGAGACGAACGCGACGGTGCTTCTGATCAGCCACGACCGCGCGTTTCTCGCGAACGTGATCGACCATACGCTGCACGTCGAGAACGGCACAACGACTACCTACGCCTGCGGCTACGAGTCGTTCGTGAACCAGCGTGTGGAACGGCGACTCACGCAACAGCGCGCGTTCGACAAGCAGAAACGCCAGGTCGCTGGTGAACAGGATTACATCAGGCGGAACATCGCCGGGCAGAACAGCAAGCAGGCCAAGGGTCGGCGAAAGCGACTCGAGCGACTGCCTCGGCTCAGCCCTCCACCCGACGAGACCGGCGGGGCGATCATGGCCATCCGCTTCGAGGTTGCAGAGCGAGGGGGTGATGTGGTTGCCGTTGCCGACAAGGCACGCATATCGATCGGGGATCGAATCCTGATCGACAGATTCACCGCACATGTCCGGCGTGGCGACCGTCTCGGTCTGATCGGCCCGAACGGCGCGGGCAAGTCGACGTTGCTCCGTACATTGCTAGGCGAGATGGAGCCCGCCGCGGGAACCGCGCGGCTCGGGAGCTCAACGACGGTCGCGTACTACCGGCAGGACCTCGCGCAGGTCCCGATCGATCGCCCGCTGTACGACATCATTGCGGAGCTACGGCCGACGTGGGAACGCGGAATGATCCAGGGTCACCTCGGTCGCTTCGGTTTCTCCGGCGACGAGGCCCAGCGTCGCGCCGAGTCGCTGTCGGGTGGCGAGCGCGCGAGAGTTGCGTTGGCGATGATGATGCTCGCGCGCGCGAACCTACTCATTCTCGATGAGCCAACGAACCACCTCGACGTGGAATCGATCGAGGCGCTGGAGGACGCGATCGAGTCGTACGATGGCACCGTGATGATCGTGAGTCACGACCGAGCGCTCCTACGCGCGCTGACAGGGCGCATGTGGGTACTCCACGACCGTCACATCACCGAGTTCGACGGAAGCTTCGGCGAATGGGAGGTCGTGAGTGCCGAGCGGGCGCACGCGGCAAAAGTCAAAGCCTCGGAGGAGGCGGCCACGCATCGCATGCGCGAGCGACAGGCCGTAAAGGGCCGCGACACGAGCTCGCGCGATCAGAAGGACGCACTGCGTCAGGCACAACGCGAGGCAGAAACCGCCGAGCAGACCGTCGCGAAACTCGAGCGCACGATCTTGGCGCTGACAACGACCCTTGCTGATCCCGAACTGTACACGACGACTGGTGGCGCGGCATCTGCCACACGTCTCGGTGCCGAGCTCGATCAGGCGAAGGCGGCGCTGGAGCGCGCAATCGAAAGCTGGACGACTGCAACGGAACGGGCCGAAGCACTCACAAGCAAATCCGGGGCGGCGGGTCGATCGCGCGGGTAACTGCTTCGATGGGGGCGAGAAAGGTATTTGGCTCGCGACGGTGGCGGGTATCATCGCGGCATGTTCGGCATCTTCGCAGCAGTCGGTTCATGGAGTATCACCGGGCACGCCACGATGGCAGTGACTGGAGAACCCGGGGTGCGCACGTGCGTGCTCCACGACAGGGGGTGACCGATCGATTCGGTGATCTGGGTTTGGGGGGGATTCCTCCTCTTCATCTTTTTAGTGCTCGCGCTGGACCTGGGCGTTCTGAACCGGAAAGCCCACGTCGTGTCGGTGAAGGAAGCGCTGACGTTCACCGTCGCTGTCGTCGCGATCGCGACGCTGTTCGGCGTGTTCGTCTACTTCGCGTACGAGCATCACTGGCTGGGCCTAGGGCAGCACGTCGATCGTGTGGATGGCGTCGTCAACGATGGCCGACTCGCGGCGGTGAAATTCTTCACCGGCTACATCATCGAGGTGTCGCTGAGCGCCGACAACGTGTTCGTGATCGCGATGATCTTCGAACACCTTCGGGTACCGCCGAAATTCCAGCATCGCGTGTTGTTCTGGGGCATCCTCGGCGCGCTGGCTATGCGTGGGACGATGATCGGGCTCGGCGCGCAGCTGGTGACGCGGTACCACTGGATTCTCTACCTCTTCGGCGTGTTTCTGGTCTACACCGCGCTGAAGATGCTGTGGTCGAAAACGGACGAGGCCACGGATCCCGACGAGGCGGTCGTCATGCGCATCGTCAAGCGCGTGTTGCCGGTTTGCGAGAACTACCGCGAGTCGCACTTCCTCATTCGCGACGGCGGGCGTTGGATGCTGACGCCGTTGGCGGTCGCACTGGTGCTCGTGGAGACGACTGATCTCATCTTCGCGGTCGATTCCATCCCGGCGATCTTCGCGATTACGACCGACCCGTTCATCGTGTTCACGAGCAACGTGTTCGCGATCCTCGGACTTCGCTCCCTGTATTTCGCCCTCGCGGGCGCGATCACGAAGTTCCGGTACCTGAAAGTCTCCCTCGCTGCCATCCTCGGCCTCGTTGGCGTGAAAATGCTCACGTCCAAGTGGCTGAACGACTTCGTGGGGCCGAGCTTCAATTTCTATCTGCTCGGCATCGTGGCGCTCATTCTCGCCATCGGTGTATTGGCGTCAGTCGTCGTCACGCGGCGCGAAGCGCGAGCGCCGGCACCCACCGACTAGACGCACCGCACCTCGGATGCTGCTGGCGTTGCTGCTTGGCGTGGCGCTCCAGGTCCCCACGCCCGCGACCGTCGATTCGACGTACTCAACGCCGGGTGTGCGGCAGCTCGTCGAACGGGCGGCGGTGGCGAATCGCCGCGTGCCGGATTCGCTCCGCGCGTATCACGCGCGCGTCGAGAGCGAAATGGCATTCGTGGCGCGACAGTCCGACGGCACCGAGCAGACGTTCTCCGTCGAGCAGACCGCAAATGCGGTGCGGTGGGATCGCACGGGGCGGTACGAGCAGCGGGTGATCGGCTATCGGTCGCAATCCGTGGGCTTCACGGTCTCGGCGGTCGGGCTGTTTCGCCAGGCGTGGACGGTTCCGATCCTGTATGGAAATCGGATCACGTTGTTGTTCGGCCAACCGGACTCCACCAGGCGCCGACGTCAACGCCAGGCTCGCGCCGACGTGACCGTTGCCGTTCACCCCTTTGCCGACGATCGCGAGCGCGTGTACCGCTTTTCCGGCGGCGACACGGTGGTGACGATCAACCCCGGTGCGCGCGACATCCCTGTGGTGAGGGTGCACGTCGAGCCGCGCCCGGATCGCCTAACGCGAAAGACAGCCGTGTTCCGCGGCGACATCGAGCTCGATGCGCAGCGCGCCGAAATCGTGCGTATGCGCGGGTATTTCGTGACGGTCGGGCCCAAGCCCAACGTGCGCACACGGCTGATCGCGTCCCAAATCGACGCCATCGCGTACGTGGAGCTCGAGAACGGCGAGTTCGAGCAGCGATACTGGCTCCCCACCTACCAGCGCATCGAAGCACAGGCGACGATGACGCTGCTCGGGGACCAGCGCGCCGTGTTCCGTGTCATCTCGCGCTTCAGGGCAATGACGGTAAATCCGCGAGATACGTTGACTGTCGCGGATGCGGGGGACACGCTGCGCCTCGTGCCCTACCGCCTAACGTTCGCGCCGCGCGATAGCCTCGATCGGTTCGCGGGGTGGTCCCGGGACATGGGTGAGCTCACCGGCGACGCTCGCGCCGACGATTTCACGGACATCGCGCCCGACTCGTGGCGCCCGACCGGCGCGCCGCTCGCTCGGCTGCACTACCAGGAGCCCACGGATCTGTTTCACTACAACCGCATTGAAGGCGCGTACACGGGCGTCTCGGGCGAGGTCAAGCTGCGCGACGCAGCGCCCGGCGTCATCGTGCGGGGAACCATAGGCCACGCCTGGACGGAAAGCGCCATTCGTGGACGTGCATCGGTCGAACGGCAGCTCGGTCAATGGTGGCCGTCTCTCAGAATGGGCCGGTCGCTCGATATTACGAATGACTTTCGCGAACCGTTCGACAGCGGGTCGACGCTCGGAGCGCTGTTCTCGGTGGACGACTACGACTACGTCGACCGACACATCACCCTCGTCGGCCTAACGCGATTCCTCACGCCGCGGCGCGACGTTCGTCTGCGCGTCGAAGGTGGTGTCGCGTCGGATCGCTACGCCGCCGCTCGTCGCGACCAAGGTCCGTTCGCCCATCCCGATTCCGGGTTCCGCTTCAACCGCGGTGTCGACGCGGGGCGATACCGGGTCGCCACGATGAAGCTCGAAGTTCATCCGGACGTCAACGCCGCTTTCGTGCGGCCCGGATTCGGCGCGTTGCTGCAGGCCGAAGCGGCGTCAGGCGACATCTCGTGGCGACGGGCAGAGCTTCGACTCGTGGCGCGCCGCGCGTTCGGCCCGATGATCTACGCGGCCAGGGCCGACGTGGGGGTGGTCGTCGGCGATTCGATTCCTCCGCAGCAACTCTTCGAACTCGGCGAGAACCAGAATCTGCCCGGCTACGGCTACAAGGAGTTCGCTGGGAACGAAGCCGTCGTGATCCGCGGACTCGTCATGTATCCACTGGGGTTATGGCGGGCGCCGCTCCGTCTCGGACGCGTGGTGCTTCCGGCTGTGGCGCCCGCGCTCTCGTTCGGAGCCCAGTCCGGCTGGGCCTTAGCGACGAACGCGTCGGCCCTGTCATCGATTCGGCGACTCGGGACGTCCGGGGATTCGGTGCTAGGCAGACCCGAAAGTGGCGCGGGCTCCCCTGTGTCGCGTCCAACGGATGGCTTCAAGTCGTCCATCGATTTTCGCCTGCGGTTCTTCGGCGGTGCGGTGAGCGTTGGCGTCGCGCGCGCGACCGATCACCGGCAGTCCTGGCGATTCGTGGTGGGGTTGGCGCAGGTGCTCTAAGTCTTGGGCCAAGCCATGTGTCGCGGCATGATCAGAATTCGCCGATGAAGCCGATCTCCGGCTCGAGACGCTGGCCGAACTTCTCGAAGACGCACTGCTGTGCATGCGCGATCAGGGCGCGAACATCAGCGGCCGTCGCGCGACCGAGGTTCACCATGATGTTCGCGTGAATGTGCGAGATCTGCGCGTCGCCAATCCGAAAACCCTTCAAGCCGCACTGGTCGACCAAGCGACCCGCCCCGACGCCCTCGATCTTCTTGAAGATAGATCCGGCGCTCGGATGAATCTCGAGCCATGGGTGACGCGCACCCCGCCAGCTCAGGTTCTCCTGCATGATGCGATGCATCGCGCCGGTGTCTCCAGGGGTGAGTCGGAAGGTTACCGCCAGCGCGATCTCACGACCGGAGTGGAGGACGCTCGTATCGTACCCGAACTTCATGTACGTCCTGTCGACGAGACGGCGTTCATCCCTCTCATTCAAGAGCTCGGCAGACTCGAATACCTCTTCGATGAACATCGTGCGCGCACGTTCGGGCGCCGGCGAGAGGAAGTGGAGGTTCTGCCACACCGCGCCGCCAACGGTGCTGGGAATTCCCACGTAGTGCTCCAAGCCCGAAAGACCCCGACGCACCGATTCGGCAATCAATTCGCGCATTATGACGCCACTCTCGCACCACACACGACCATCTTCTGCGAATCGGACGTGTCGAGCGGCGTTTCGGATCACAAGGCCGCGAAACCCGCCATCGCCAACGAGGATATTCGCGCCCAAACCGAGTACAAAAAACGGCATTGTTGCCTGACGCGCAGCCGATATTGCGTTTGCGAGATCGTCTGCGGACGTGGCATCGTAGAAGAGGTCGGCCGGACCCCCGATCCGAAACGTGGTGTATGGCGCGAGTGGCTCGTCTCGCTTGAGTCGCGCCCCGTTGATCCGGTCGCCAAGTCGCAAGATCGGGTCGGCGAAATGAGTGTGAGGCATGGAAGTGGAAAGAAGTCCGCGATGCGCGCCGATTGCCAGCGTTGAGAGCTCTGTAGAGGGTACGCCCATCTCCCAAATCATTTCGAAATCGATCCGACGCAGCGCTTGCTGGTTGCACGCGCTCGCACTTGCCGCCGTCGCCTTGACGGCCGCGCCGGCCCACGCGCAACGCGCCGAGCTCGAAAAGATCATCAAGCGGCGCGTGCTGACCAACGGGCTCGAGGTCATCGTCGTCGAGAACCATGGCGTACCGCTCGCGACGGTAGAGATCGACGTCAAGAACGGCTCGTTCACGCAAACGCCAGAGTACGCCGGCCTCGCGCACATGTACGAGCACATGTTCTTCAAGGCCAACATCCATCTGCCTGAGCCCGACCAGTTCATCGACCGTGCTGCCGAGCTCGGCGCCGTTTTCAACGGGCGCACGGACGAAGAGCGCGTCGCGTACTACATGACTCTTCCCGCGGACAGTCTTGCCGGTGGGATGCAGGCGATCGCCGACGCGCTCCGCGCGCCGCTGTTCCTGAAAGAAGAGATCGAGCGGGAGCGCCAGGTCGTGATCGGGGAGTACGACCGCAACGAGTCGAACCCGTTCTTCAAGCTGCAGTCCGAGATCAGCAAGCGACTGTACCCCGGACAGTGGAGCCGCAAGAACGTCATCGGCGACCGGGACGTGATTCTCGGCGTGACACCGGAGAAGATGCGCGTCATCCAGCAGAAGTACTACGTGCCTAACAACTCCGTGCTCGTCATCACCGGTGACGTGACGCCCGACAGCGTATTTGCCCTCGCCGAGAGGACCTATGGCGACTGGGCTCGTGGCAAAGATCCGTTCGTTGCCGACCCAATCCCGCCGATCCCGCAACTCCAGAAGAGCGACGCGCTCATCATCGAGCAGCCTGTGGGCGCAGTCACGGTGATGATCCAGTGGCAGGGCCCGAGCGTCCGAAAGGATCCGAAAGCCACCTACGCGGCAGATGTCTTTTCCGACGCGCTCAATCAGCCGAACTCCACGCTGCAGAAGCACCTCGTGGACACCGGTCTCTGGCAGTCGATCGGAGTCAACTACTACACACTCGACCACGTCGGTCCGATCACGATCAGCGGCCAGACGACGCCCGAGAAGTTGAAGAGCGCACTTGCAGCGCTCGATGCGGAGATTCAGCGGTTCACGGAACCGGGGTACATCTCGAAGGATGAGCTGGAGGCTGTGAAAGCGCAGCGCGCCGTCAGCTCGGCGTTCGGTCGTGAGCGGGCGTCGGGGTTCAGCCAGACAATCGGCTTTTGGTGGAGCGTCGCGGACCTCGAGTACTACATGGGGTATGTGGACAACATGGCGACGCAGAGTCTCGCCGATCTTCGTGGGTACGCGTCGAAGTACATCGTCGGCAAGCCGAGGATCACCGGCGTCGTGATTCCGGCGGAGGCGCGTCAGTCGATCGCGTTGACCGCGGCAGACCTTCTCCCGCGGGGCATAGCGCAGTGAAGCGAGCCATCATGGTGGGTAGGCGCCTGCTCGTGCCACGCCCCGCGCTGGCTCTGGCGGCGTTCCTCGCGCTCACTGCGCCGGCAGGTGCCCAGACCCCGGGCAACGCCATGCCGGCCACGTCGCGCACGAGAGCGTCGGTGCACGACAGCCTGACCACGAGCTACGAGGTCAGCGGCGTCCGGATCATTCACCGCCTAACGCCAGCGAACGACATCGTTGCCGCGAATGTGTACCTCCTGGGCGGGGTTCGTCAGATCACCGACGACAACGCTGGGATCGAGCCGCTGCTCCTGGAAGCCTCGGACCGCGGTACGCGCGAGTACACGGGCGAGCGCGTGCGCACGACACTCTCGCGTCTCGGGAGTTCGATCGTCGTCGATCCGGAAACGGACTGGACGATCTTCGGACTGCGCGCGACGCGCGAAGGCTTCGACTCGACGTGGTCGGTGATGGCGAGCCGACTCATGCACCCGACGCTCGACTCGGCGCAGGTCGCCCTCGTCCGAGAGCAACTCCTGGCCGCCGTTAGGCAACGTGGCGATAACCCGGACGCACTGGCCTCCTTCGTCGCCGATACGTTCGCGTTCTCCGGCCATCCGTACGCGCGCTCGCCGCTCGGCACCGAACGGTCGCTGGCGCGCCTCAGCGTCGCCGCACTCAAGCGCTATCACGACGAGCAGATCGTGAAGTCGCGTATGATGGTGGTCATCGTCGGCAACGTCGCGCGAGCGCAGGTGGAAAAACTCGTCACCCGCACGCTCGCGAAATTGCCTGCCGGGACATATCGGTGGACACTCCCCGACAGCGTGCCGCCGCGCGCCACGGGATTCGCGATCGAACCGCGCTCTCTCCCGACCAACTACATCCTCGGTTACTACCTTGGCCCGCCGGCCGGGAGCAAGGATTACCAAGCGCTACGCGTCGCGGCCGCGGTACTGTCGGGACAACTCTTCGCGGAGATCCGCTCGCGTCGCAATCTCACGTACGCGGTGGACGCGCCGTTCGTCGATCGCGCGATCGCGTCGGGAGGTCTGTACGTAACGACCGTCTCGCCGGACACGACGCTCGCGCTCATGCAGCAACAGATCACCGCGCTGCGGCAGGGGACGATCGATCGCGAGGCACTCGAACGACTCGTGCAGCAGTTCATCACCGAGTACTTCCTCAACAACGAGACGAACGGAGAACAGGCGAACTTCCTCGCCCGCGCTCAACTCTACCGCGGCGATTTTCGCGTCGCGGATCTGTTCGTGGACGAGCTCCGCGACGTGAGCCCGGAGGACGTGCAACGTGTCGCGCGGCAGTACATGCGCGACATTCGATTCGCCTATGTCGGCGACTCGACGCGGCTGTCGGCGCGCGCGCTTCGCGGTTTCTGACTCGGAGCTGCGCCGCGTCGGGTGCCGCTGGGCATCGTCTACTCGCGCCGCCGCGCGGCGAGCACCTGTCTCACGTCGTCGAGCGTCGCACCGACGGAGCGCAGCGCGACCAGCGTATGATAGATGAGGTCCGCAGCCTCCTCGGTCGCGCGACTGCGATCGTTGTCTGCACACGCCGTCACGAGCTCGGCGCACTCCTCGCCTAACTTCTTGAGACGCAGGTTGCGGTCGGAGAGCAGCCGTCGAGTGTAGCTCGGGCGCGCGGCAACGGCGGCTTGGTCATCTTGTTCGCCAACGCGCTCGGCGATCGTCACCTCGAGCTCACCAAGTGCATCCGCCCCGATCGCGGTCTTCGCGAAGCACGAGGTGCTTCCTGTATGGCATGCAGGCCCGGACGGAACGACGCGTGCCAGCACAGCATCCCCATCGCAGTCCGCCTCGAGCGAGACGACGCGCTGTGTATTCCCACTGGTCGCGCCCTTGTGCCAGAGGCCGCGCGTCCGGGAGCGGAAGTGCATCTCGCCGGTCTCCAACGTGCGCTCGAGTGCTTCACGGTCGGCGTACGCCGTCATCAATACAGAGCCAGACGTCGCGTCCTGAACGATGACCGAAACCAATCCTCCGCCTTTCACGAAATCGAGCGCTGTGATGTCGAGTCGAGGCGCGTTAGGCACCGGTCGTACCGGAAGAGGCATTCACCCGTTCGCCGGCGGGCCACGGTACGCCAAGGCGCGAGCGGAGTGACGCGGCGAGCGCGCCGTTCGTGGCCATGGCGCCGTCGCCGAATGCGGTGACGCGCCCGCCCCAATCGCTGAACTCACCCCCTGCTTCACGTACCACGGGCACGAGCGCGGCGGCGTCCCACGGTGACATGAGATTGTCCACCATGAGCTCCGCGCGGCCAGTCGCGACGAGGAGGTAGCCGTAGCAATCGCCCCACGTGCGCGCGATCGCCGCATCGGCCGCGACCGACGCCCAACGACCTCCGCGTTCCGGTCGTCCGGGGAATCGATCATCGGTCACGAGAACCGTAGCCTCGGCAAGATTCTCGCACTCGGAGACGCGCGCGCGGGAACCATTCCACCAGCATCCCTCGCCGACCGCCGCGACGACCATTTCGTCGACGCCCGGGCAGTACACCGCGCCCGCGAGCACGTCCTCGCCACGCGCGATGCCGATGAGCGTTCCCCACAACGGAACGCCGCGTACGAACGTCTTGGTCCCATCGATCGGATCGATGATCCAGCGGCGAGCGTTTTGGTCACCATCTGCACCAAATTCCTCGCCGAGGATGGAATCGTTCGGGAAGCGAGCCGAGATCCATGCGCGAGCCGCTTCCTCCGCGGCACGGTCGGCGACGGTAACCGGGCTCCCGTCACGCTTTGTCTCGACGTCGAGATTCGTGCGGTAGTGGGCCAAGGCTGCCTGCCCCGTGAGGCGCGCGACGTCGGCGACGGCCTGGAGCAGCGTATCCGTGCGCTCGTCTCTCATGCGGCGCGGATTGGGATGTCGTGCGTCATCATCTCGTCCTTGATCTCGCGCACGGTGGTGATGCCGTCGTGTACGATGCCGGCGACCAGCGCCGCATCCGCGTGGCCGAGGGTGATCGCGTCGCACACGTGTGTTGCCGATCCGGCGCCACCGCTAGCGATGACTGGCACGCCGACCGAATCAGCGATAGCGGCCGTGAGCTCGAGGTCATATCCGCTCCTCGCGCCATCGCGATCGATGCTCGTGATGAGGATCTCGCCGGCGCCACGCTGTGCGCACTCTTGTGCCCACTGGACGGCGTCGAGCGACGTCGGCGTGCGACCGCCGTGCGTGTATACGCGCCAGCCGGAATCACCCCGCTTGGCGTCGATGCTGACCACGACGCATTGCGCCCCGAACCGTTCGGCACAGTCGGATACCAACTCAGGCGAATCTACCGCGGCAGTATTCACGCCAACCTTGTCGGCGCCGGCGCGTAAGGCGCGCGCGACATCGTCGGACGATCGGATGCCGCCGCCGATCGTGAGCGGGATGAACAACCGCTCCGCCGTGCGTCGCGCGAGGTCGAGCAGTGTCGCCCGCTCTTCGGCGCTTGCCGAGATGTCGAGGTACACGATCTCGTCGGCCCCGTCCGCCTCGTAGCGCGCGGCCAAGGCGATCGGATCGCCGACGTCGCGCAGCGATTCGAACTGCACGCCCTTCACCACTCGGCTGCCCTTCACGTCGAGGCACACGATCACGCGACGCGTCACCATCGGACGGCGCCCTTGGTACTGAACACCGTACCGGAATCAACGAGCGCATCGCGCAGTGCCATGCCGAGGGCCTTGAACGCCGCCTCCACGATGTGGTGTCGGTCTTCGCCACGAAGTACGCGCACGTGAACCGTCGCGTGTGCGTGATCGCTGAACGACCGGAACCAGTGATCGTACAGAGAGCTGGGGAGTCGTCCGCGATAGTACGGCCGCCCACCGATATCGACGGCGACTTCGACCAGCGCCTCGTCCATCGGAATGACGCGGTGACCGTACCGCGCGCACGTCGCCGGCGTGTGCTGGGCGAGTGCCGCACCGAACGCGATGCCTACATCCTCGACGAGATGATGCTTGAGGTCGCCGCTCGCTTGCAGCGAGATGTCGAGTCCTGAATATCGAGCGAGCGTCACCATCATGTGGTCGAGAAACCGGAGCCCAGTGGCGACCGACGATCGCCCATCGCCGCTCGTGATCTCGAGGCGCACGCGGGTTTCGGAAGTCTCTCGCTCCACGACACTCATTCGGAAAACTCCTCGGCGGTCTGCCACGGATCGATGGCGCCTGTGTACAGCGCCATCCCGATGATCGCGGCGGCGATACCGCGGTCAGCCAACGCGCGGAGGTCAGCGAGAGACCTGATACCGCCCGAAGCGTACACGGGGAACGATGCTGCCTCCACGACGTCCTCCATCAGAAACAAGTCGGTGCCCTGCATCTTGCCCTCGCGATGCACGGCCGTGACGAGAAGCCCCGCCAGTGGCAGCGTGCTCAGTTCCTCGGTCACGTCCATGATCTCTCGCGGTAGCGTCCGGGTCCACCCGTGCGTCACGACGCGGCGGTCGCGGACATCTGCGGCGACGAGAATCTCGTTAGGGTACGCGCTGGAGACGCGGGCGAGCCAGTCGGCATCCTCGAGCGCTCGGGTGCCTACCACGACCGCGCGCGCCCCGCTTGCGAGCAAGGCTTCGACCTGTGTCGTGCTCCGAATGCCTCCACCGACCTGTACGTCCACGGAAGCCTCACGCAGCAGGTCCGCGACGACGCGCTCGTTGGAGCCTCGCCCGGTCGCGGCATCGAGGTCGACGACGTGCAGCCGCCGAAACCCGTAGCGCGTCCACTCGCGTGCGACGGCGAGCGGGTCGGGAAGTCGCACGCGCTCCTCCGCGTACTCGCCACCCACGAGCTGTACGCACGCCCCCTCACGGAGATCGATCGCCGGGATCGCGATCATCGAGCTGCACCGGCGAGAAAGGCGCGCAGGAATCGCAGGCCGGGGGCCGAGCTCTTCTCCGGATGGAACTGCACTCCCACGGTATTGCCCTTCCGCACGACCGCCGCGAACCGATCGTCGTCGTGCGTGCTCCAGGCGCGGACCACGGAATCGTCCGCTGGACGACAGACGTAGCTGTTGGCGTAGTACGCGTACGCGAGCGGCGCGTCCTCGAGCAAAGGATCCACGCCCTGATCGATGGAGTTCCATCCGATCTGTGGTACGTGCCGCGCTCGGAGTCGCGTCACCTGCCCCGGGATGACGCCGAGCCCGCCGGCGTTAGGCGCGCCTTCCTCGCTCCCATCGAGGAACAGCTGCATGCCGAGACAGATGCCGAGGCAGGGGAGGCCGTTTGCGAGCGCATCACGCATCGCGTCTCGCCCAGGCGCCAAGCGCTCGGCTGCCGCACCGAACGCACCGACCCCGGGAAGCACCAACACGTCCGTGTTGACGGCGCGGCGCGGATCAGGCTCGACGACTACCGTCGCTCCCGCCGCTTCAATGGCCTTCGCGAGCGAGTGGATGTTCCCCGCCCCGTAGTCGAAGATGGTTGCCCTCATGTCGTTGCGTTCGCGGCGACGTTCGATCCGCGATCAACGGTGTCCCGCGCGACGACGAGCGCCTTGAGTGCGAGCTCCATCATCGGCCACGGCCCGATCGTTATGCGCAACGTATCCCCGATGCCCCGCAGTCCGAGATAGGGGCGAACCGCAACGCCCCGTTGACGCATGAGTAGCGCGACCTTCGCGGCGTGCTGTACGGGTACGAGGATGAAGTTGGCCGCCGACGGATAGGGATGAAACCCGTGCGCACGAAGTGCTGCCGCGAGCCGCTCTCGATTGTCGACCGCCAACGCGGCCATGTCGCGCATCCAGCCGACGTCCTCCCGGAGCGCAGCGGCCGCCGCGCGTTCACCGGGGGCGTTTTCCTTGTACGGGCCGCGCACGCGCTCGATGTCCTTGATCAGTGACGCCGCGCCGGTGCCGTAGCCAATGCGGAAGCCCGCCATCCCGAACGCCTTCGATAACGTGCGCGTGACGAGCAGTCGCTCGTGTGCGGGCCCTTCGGCGATTCGTCCGGCATCCGTGAACTCGCCGTATGCCTCGTCGAGAATCACGATGCCCGGCGCGCGCTCGATCACTCGATCTACCGCTTCACGACTCGGTAGGGTACCGGTGGGGTTGTTAGGCGAGCAGATGTAGATCACCCGCGCGTTCGTCGCCAACAACGCATCGGGGTCGATGTCGAGTGACGAAGTGAACGACACGGGCGTCGGCACGAGCCCGTTCACTTTCGCGAACACCGGGATCATGCTGAACGTCGGGTCCGAGTACGCGAGCAACTCGCCGGGCTCCGCGAACGCGCGCACGGCGGAATCGATCACGTCGTCCGACCCGCATCCGGTGACAACTTGTTCGGGACGCACGCCCGCGTATTCCGCCAACGCATCGCGAAGCTGCCGCGTGTGCAGCCCCGGATAGCGCGTGATGTCCTCGCGGCCGCTGTTCGCAAGCTCGCGCAACGCTGCCGGCGGCGCTCCGAACAGATTCGTGTTATCGCTGAGGTCCGCTTCACACGGCGTGCGCTCAGTCGGATAGGGCACGATGTCGCGGATCGTCGCACGCGCCAGCTGCAGCGACTCGCTGACCACGGAGCTGGAGTTCGACCGCGTCACGCTGACGGCCTCCATGCGCGGGCTGCGGCCGCGTGTGCCGGCAACTGCTCTGCGTCAGCGAACACGCCGACATCCTGAGACAGGCGAGCGGCCGCCTCACGGTCTATACGCTGGTACGTCGTCCACCGCACGAAGTCGAGCGTACTCAATCCCGAGTAGGACCGCGCGAGTCCGCCAGTCGGAAGAACGTGGTTGGCGCCCGTCATATAGTCACCGAAGACGACGGAGCTCGCCTCGCCCACGAACACGGTACCAGCCGAGCGGACGTCGGCGAGCAGTGCGTCGGCATCGTGGGTGGCGAGCAGGAGATGTTCGGGTGCGAACTCGTTCGCGAAGATCACGGCATCCCTTGTTGTAGGCGCCGTGAGCACCGCGCCGCGATCGGCGAACGCCTGCTCGATGATCGTGCGCCGCGCCTGCACCGGCAGATGGCGCTCGATCTCCGCGACGACTCGATCGGCGATCGTCTCTCCGACTGCGACCAACACCACCGCCGCGTCCGGGTCGTGCTCCGCTTGGGCGAGGAGCTCGATCGCGATCCGCGTGGGATTCGCGTCCTCGTCGGCGATCACGAGAAGCTCACTCGGACCCGCGGGTGCGTCGATGGCGACGGCACTCGCGACGAGCAGCTTCGCCTGGGCGACGTAGGCGTTACCCGGGCCGACGATTCGGTCTACGCGAGGGATCGTCTCCGTGCCGTAGGCCATCGCCGCGATCGCCCCTGCACCACCCACCGCAAACACTCTATCCGCACCCGATAACTCGGCCGCGGCGAGCGTGACCGCGGCGGGCAGCCCGTTCGCGCCTGGCGGAGCGCAGATGATGACGTCGCCGACGCCTGCCACGCGCGCCGGGATGACGCCCATCAACACACTACTCGGATATGCGGCGCGCCCACCGGGCGCGTACACGCCAACGCGCTGTAGCGGATCGGGCCGTCGGCCAATGGTGACACCCGGCTCCGGATTCGTTTCCAGGCTCTGCGGCACCATCGCGGTATGCACGGCGCGAATGTTCGCGGCGGCTCGTTCCATAGCGGCTCTGACGGCCGGCTCGAGCGCCTGCAGCGCCTCGCGCCACGTCTCGCGCGGTACTTCCAACGACTTGAGACGCACCTTGTCATAGTCTCGCGCGAGCGCCACCAGCGCGGCATCGCCTTCACGACGGACGACGTCGATGATCGCCTCACTGGTCGTGCGCACAATGTCGTCGGACTCCGGGACTCGGTCGATGAGCCGTAATCGCTCGGTCGCGCTCAGCGCCGCGACAGGTCCACGGAATCGAATGCGTACTGCTGTGCCTACTCCGGTCATGGCATGAGCCTCTCGATGCGCGTGACGAGAATTCCTGCGCCGCCTAACGCCTTCAGTTGGGCGATCGTGCGGAAGATGGCCGCCGCCGGCACGACCGCGTGAACCGCCACGTGCTCGCCGCCGTTCATGATGTCGATGACCGTCGGCCCGTTCAGCCCTGGCAAGACTTCCTTTACCCGGTCGAGTGCGGCGCGCGGCACGTTCGCCATGACGTAGCGCTGGCCTCGTGCACGCAACACACTCTCGAGCGCGGCTGCCAGTTCGTCGAACGCGCGGCGCTTCGTCGAGTCGGCCGGTGAGGTGCCGGACATCCGCGTAACCAGGCGTGCCGAAGACTCGAGTACCGTCGCGACTTCGCGGAGCCCGTTCACCTTTAGAGTCGAGCCCGTCGAAGTGAGGTCGACGACGATATCGGCGATACCTAGGTGCGGAGCGATTTCCGCCGCACCAGACACTGGGACTACCTCGACGCGGCACCCTGGTCGATCGAAGAAGCGACGCGTCACGCGGGGAAAGACCGTAGCTACCCGGCCGCTCACGATCTGATCGAGTCGCTCGATACCGCTGTCCTCGCGTGCCGCTACGACCAGCCGGCAACGGCCGAACTCGAGATCGAGCCGCACGTCGAGCTCGCGCTCCGATTCGCACACGAGGTCCCACCCGGTGATACCGGCGTCGGCGGCGCCGTCGGCGACGAACTCCGGAATATCCTGAGCGCGCACGAAGATCGCCTCGTACTCGCCGCCCAGCGACGCAGTCAGTGCCCGCTCGCCACGAGCACGCACGGCGAGGCCCGCGTCTTCAAACAGATCACGCGTGTCTTCTGCGAGACGACCCTTGTTGGGCAGTGCGATCCTCAGCATGGCTGCGGTCGGTTATGACGCATCGAGAGGGGTATCGGAGAAACAAAAACGGCCCGTCGTGTGGACGGGCCGCGGCGTTCAGCGCACAGGGCGGATCGATCAGTGCTTCATCCGCTCACACGCAAACGGCCTCGGCCCGAAGGACGTGGCTGTGGTGCGTGTGGTGATGGACCGAGGCGGCGATCATGGGGCGGAACGTAATGGGGCGATGAACACGGCGTCAATGCGGATGCCGGTATGAAGGGTGCACCGAGTACCGCTCATGTGATCTCGTCATCGCCGGCCCTCGATTTGCGTTCCCGGAGCCATGTGAATAAATTCACAATGCTCTGAGACCACCCATTGGAGGTCTCGGCTTCATTCAAACGCAGCTATTCAGTACGGCTCTGGAGGCCTCAGGAAATGCGGTTTCTCGGATTTATGGTTGTGAGCAGCGCGATCGCCCTCGGTGCTTGCGGCGGTGGTGGCGAGAAGGCAACGGATACTACGACCGCTACACCCGCACCGGCCACGACCGACACGGCAGCATCGGCTGCAACGACGCCGGCAGCAGGGGGTGGCACGGCTGCGGCGATCACGGGCAAGACGCACGAAGTGAAGATGATCGGCGATGACAAGGGCTATCGCTTCGACCCGGCCGACATCACGGTCAAGGCGGGCGACGGCATCAAGTTCATCATGGTCTCCGGCGGCCCACACAACGTCGCGTTTGATCCGGCCACCATCCCGGCCGACGTCAAGCCGCAGCTGATGGCGAACATGCCGAACCAGCAGGCTGAGCTCTCGAGCCCGCTGTTCATGAACCCGAACGAGTCGTACACCATGTCGTTCGCGAATGTGAAGCCTGGTCAGTACCCGTACCATTGCACGCCGCACCTCGCGATGGGCATGAAGGGCACGATCACGGTTCAGTAGTTCAGCGACCCCGAACACCTCGGCGCTCTGCGTCGAGTTGGTACGAGGGTTAGATGTCAGCATGATTCCGGGGCGAGGACGCAGTAGCGTCCTCGCCCCGTTTGCTTGCCACTCATGAGCGCATACTAGCGCATAACGCGGCAGAGCAGCCCGTCGATGCCGTCTCGGTGCGAACGTTAGGCACGGCGGGCACCGCGCATGCTCATACAGCGCGTCGCGCCGAAAATGTGAGCCGCATCGGAGCCGGACTGTGGGTATTCGTTGGGGACTGTGTTGTCAATTCGCCGACGGCGGCGTGCGCTTCCGCCAGGCGACTCACCGCTATGTCGCGACGCTGGAGCCACCTGCTCGGCTCTCGTATCTGCGTGACATCGCGCGCTCGAATGCCATCGCCCTGGCGCACGCCGTCGCGCGCTGTGCCGAGCTCGAGATCGGCGCCTTTCGCATCAACAGCCAGATCCTGCCGCTCATTACACATCCAGTAAGTGGATACAGGCTCCAGTCTCTGGATGACGACGGTACTATCACTCGCTCGTTTGTCGCCGCCGGTGCGCTCGCCAGAGCGCTCGGCATTCGCCTGAGCTTTCATCCCGACCAGTTCGTGGTCTTGAACTCGACCCGCGATGAAGTCGTGATATCGTCCATCCGCGAGCTCGACGCACAGGCAACGGTGGCGAGCATCGTCGGCGCAGATACGATCACGCTCCACGTCGGCGGCATGACGGACGGGAAAACCGCTGCGCTCGCGCGGCTGGAGCGGAATATGGAGCGGCTCTCCTCCGACGCGCGGTCCCGACTCGCGCTCGAGAACGATGACCGTCTGTTCACGGTGCGCGACCTTCACCCGCTCTGCATGCGGTCCGGCGTGCCGCTCGTGTACGACGTACACCATCATCGCTGCAACCCGGACGGACTCGACGTAGAGACCGCGACTGATCTCGCGACTGAATCCTGGTCTGGACGCGAGCCTTGGATGCATGTCTCCACCTCCCGGGACGGCGCGAACGCATCGAACCCGCGGCCGCACGCGGATTACATCGATCCCGACGATTTCCCTCCAACCTGGTTGGACCGCGACATCACCGTCGACATCGAGGCGAAAGCGAAGGACGACGCGATCGTCAGCCTGCGTGAGGCACTTCGCTCGCAACTACCGACGACCGATAGTTCAGGGCCAACGACATCCGCCCACGCGCGGCTTGCGCGCTGAACGCGCCCCTCCGATTATCGCCAACGCATGGTCGACACGATCACCGGAGCTGCACCGCGTTACACTCGCCGACGTCGCGCCGAAATGCGTGCGGCATGGGTCGCGGCGCGAACGAGAAACACGCTGCGGCATCCTGTACGCCTCGCGGCGATCTCCGGTACGCTGTTCACGGGCGCCCTCGTGCTACTCGTACTCGCGCCACGTGACGCGCGGCGGGCCTCTCGCGAGATCGCACCCCTCTCCACACGCTGGCGCGACACAGTCCCTTTACTGCGATCAGTAGACTCAACGGCGCATGCCTTGGCGGTCGCGGAATCGACTGTCGCCGTGCGGCGCGCGCTCGCGTCCCGTCCCGTTCTTGTTCCACGACCCGATACGCTGTCGACGGACATGGTCGCGAAGCGCAATGCGATCGCCGCCGCGAGCGCCGATCTTGCGCGCCTGCTCGACCGAGTGGAGAACTCCCCGCTTCCGCAATCGTACAGGGCACTCGGCGAAAGTCCGGCGATACGCGACGATCCTCGAGTACGCTCGTTGCTGGATTCACTCGCGGACGTCGAGCGCGAACGCGAGGAGTTCGGAGCCGGGGGTGGCGTCGACCCTATCTTCGTTGCGCTGACGGCTCGCGCGACCGCGATGGGAAGGTCGATACAAGCCGTCGCTGAATCGCGGCAGAGCAGTCTCCGTGATTCGCTGGCGCGCTTACGCCCCGCCGTGGTGAGCGCACCCGTCGTCGTTGCGGTGGACACGCTCGGCCCGTTGCAGCGGCGCGATGCGGAGCTAGCGCGACGCGACTCCGCGATCTCAGCTCTCGACGTCGCGCGGCGCGCCAACGTCATGACCGACCGCCAGCTTCGGGAAGCACGTGCGCGAGCGAACGTCGTCGCGCCTCCCATCGCGATCCTCGCTGCCGCGCTCGTGCTCGGTCTGACGCTGGGATTCGCCGCTGCCTTGATGATCGAGATCTCGAGGCCACGGGTCTCCGACCTTCAGGAAGCCGAGCGCGTGACGGGCGCGCGCGTGCTGGCCGTCGTGCGGCCGCGTGAAATTCCCCCCGAGCGCGCGAGGCGAAAGGCCGACCTTCGGTTGCCGCCACTCATCGACCCGACGTCCGACGCATACCGACTACTCGCATCACACGCGAGCGTCGTCGGATCGTCCCGCGCGGTGGTGATGATCACGGGCGACGTTTCATCGGTCACCGCGACCATCGCGGCCAACATTGCGGCGGTCTCGGCAAACGAGATGCGCAGTACGCTCCTCGTCGATGCTGATCTCGAGAACCAACCCGTCACGTCGGTGCTTCGACTGCCGCCGGCGGACGGCATCGCGGGATTGTTGAGTGGTGGCGGCGATCTCTCGCGGGTCGCGCTTCAGGCGTTGGTCGGTCGCGACCGGTTGCTCGACGTTGTGCCGAGCGGCAGGAACCAGCGCGGTCCGATCGCTACGCGCGAGGCACAGGTGCTGCGAGACGCCATCGTTCGCGCGGCACGCCACTACGAGCTCACCGTCATCGTTTCGTCATTCGCACAGGCGAACGATGTGCGGGTGGCACCCGCGGTACTCGTTTGCGCACACGTCGCTCATTCGCTCGTGAGCACGTTACGCGCGGCCGTGGCGTCCCTGCGCGACAACGGCGCGCAGATCATCGGCATCGTGCTATGGGCTGCCGATGCCCCGAGTCTCGATCCCCCGTGGATCTTCGAGAGTTGGTTCGCGAACGACCGTGCCGCGACCGACGCGAGCCTGATGGCTTCGGACCGTTGAGACGCGATGTGGTCTGACACGTTGTTGGCTGCTGAGCGGAGCCACCTCATTCGCGTCGTGCTCTGGGCTGTGACGTGCGCCGTGCTCGGTAGCGCTGTCGTCAGCACCCTCACGCTTCGCCGAGTTGCCGCGCCGATCATTCTCGCATTCGCGATTCAGACGCTCGCATGGGGCTCGGCGGAGCTCATCGTCGCGGCCGCACGCTGGCAGTCGCTCTCGATGCGCGACGTATCAGCGGCCACCCGTCTCGATCGACTCACGTGGTTCGCCGTGGGGCTGGACGTTGGAATCGTCGGAGTGGGCGCGGCGGCTCTCGTCGCGGCACGGATGTCCAACCGGAAACTGAACGTGATCGGTGCCGGACTCGGCATCATTGTACAAGGCCTGGGGCTCCTCGTGCTCGATCTCACATTTGCAGGGATTATTGCGCGATTGATCTAGCGACCATGGACGGCAGGCGTCTGCCCAAGGCCATGGCTGCGCGCTATGTTAACCATCCGCGCGTTCGAAGTTCTTTCGCCCACGGGGCGCCGCCATGACGAGTATCGGATACTCGGACCGCATCAACCACGCGCTCGCGTTCGCGGCGAAGCACCACGACCAGCAGGTGCGTAAGGGAACGCGACTTCCCTACCTCACGCACCCTGCGAACGTCGCCATCATCCTGACGCGATACGGCCAGGATGAGGAAACGGTGGTCGCGGGGATTCTCCACGACGTGATCGAGGATTGTGTGCGCGACGGGTACACGCGTGACATGCTGGAGAGTCGGGTGGCTGACAAGTTCGGCACCGATGTCCTGTCCACCGTGCTCGCGGTGACGAGCCGCAAGTACGACGACGACGGCACCGAAATGTCGTCCGAGGAGCGGAAGGACGATTACCTCGCGCGTCTATCCGATGCGAGTGCTCGTGCCTGTTGGGTCTGTGCGGCGGACAAAGTGCATAACGCGAGCACCATCCTCTCGGACCTCAAGCGCACCGACTATCCGGAAACGGTCTGGGGGCGTTTCAGCGCAGGGCGCGAGGCTACGATTCGCTGGTACCGCCGCGTGCACGATCGGCTACGCGACGTCGGATTCGATGCGCCGATCATGCGCGAGCTCGATGACGCCGCGCGCGATCTGGCAGGGTGGGTACCGGGAAGCGACGTACGGCACAACCCGCTTGGAGCCGAGACCGCGCGCGAGAGCAGCCAGACGCGCTACCCTCCGTCCCAACCTACTGACCGCAGTGTGAATCGTTAGGCTACCGCGACCGGTTCGCCCGACGGGTAGCGACGGGCAACGTACTGCTCGAGAATCTCCAGAAATTCCGGCACGATCGACCCGCCCCGGAGCGTGGTCGCGAGTTTCCCGTCGACGTACACAGGCGCCACGGGTTCCTCGAAGGTCCCCGGCAGTGAGATCCCGATGTTCGCGTGCTTCGACTCGCCCGGGCCGTTGACGACACAGCCCATGACGGCGACGCGCATCTCCTCGACGCCCGGGTGCTGCGCGCGCCAGACCGGCATCTGCTCGCGAAGGTAGTTCTGGATGTCCTCCGCCATCTGCTGGAAAAACGTGGACGTTGTTCGTCCGCAGCCGGGGCACGCGGTGACCTGCGGCGTGAAGTTGCGCAGACCGAGCGATTGCAGAATCTGCTGCGCGACCAGCACTTCCTCCGTGCGATCGCCGTTAGGCCTCGGCGTGAGTGACACGCGGATCGTATCACCGATACCCTCGGCCAGCAGGATCGACAGGGCAGCCGTGCTCGCGACGACGCCCTTCGTGCCCAGTCCGGCCTCGGTGAGTCCCAAGTGGAGCGGAAAGTCGCAGCGAGCGCCGAGCCGTCGGTAGACGGTGACGAGGTCCTGGACCGTCGACACCTTGGCGGAAATCAGAATGCGATCGTGGCCAAGCCCGACCTGCTCCGCCAACGCTGCGGAGCGAAGTGCGCTCTCGATCATCGCTTCGATGTAGACGTCCTTCGCGTCCCGCGGCTCGGGTGAGCTGGCGTTGGCGTCCATCATGGTCGTCAACAGATCCTGATCGAGCGATCCCCAGTTCACACCGATGCGAACCGGTTTGTCGTGCTCGAGCGCGACCGTAACGATGGATCGGAAGTTCTCGTCTCGCCGCTTGCTCCCGACATTGCCCGGGTTGATTCGATACTTTGCCAGCGCGCGCGCACACTCGGGATACTTCGTGAGCAGCAGGTGGCCGTTGTAGTGAAAGTCGCCGATAACGGGCGTATCAATTCCGCGGTCCGTCAACCGGGCGACGATTTCCGGAACCGCGGCTGCTGCGGCCTCGTTGTTTACTGTCACGCGGACCAGTTGAGAACCGGCGGACGCCAGTGCGGCAACTTGGTCCGCCGTGCCCACTGCGTCGGCGGTATCCGTGTTCGTCATCGACTGAACGACGACCGGATGCGGCGACCCGATTTGCACGCCGCCAACAGTAACTGTTACCGTATGTCTGCGAGTTCCGAACGCCACGACCTCTCCCGTCGCCAAATCCTGTCTAAACCTACCGTTCCAAGATACATCGAGCTGCCATGACCCAAGACGAGCACTACCCCGATCGGGGATACAACACCAAGGATGTCGAGGCAATTCGTGGCTCGGAGCCGCCCGTCAGGAAAAGCTTCAGGCGGCGGCACTGGGGGAAGCTGCTGGCTGCCACAATCGTGCTCGTGCCGATCCTGGGGCTCACGCTCTGGACTCTCATCGCGATGGCGTACACGTACTCCTCGGGCGACCGCGTTGGCTACGTCCAGAAGTTTTCCCAGAAGGGCTGGCTCTGTAAGACCTACGAGGGCGAGATCGCGATGGTCAACCTGCCCGGGCAGCTCGCGAACACGTTCCAGTTCACGGTCCGGAGCGACAGTCTCGCGGCCGTGATCAACAAGGCGCAGGGCCAACGTGTCGCGATCCAGTACGAGCAGCACAAGGGCGTGCCCACGTCCTGTTTCGGAGAGACGGAGTATTTCGTCAATGGAGTGCGCGTCGTCGGCCAGTAGTTGCCCGAACGAGGGGTAGGCCGCCAGCGACAAATTCCTTGCGATTCAACACAATTTGGCCAGGCTCGTATTGTTCAGCTGGCCAACCCGTCTTATAATGTGCCGCTCTTACCGATTGTCTCGGGGCGAGGGCGAGACCTAGCGTGGGGGGTCTGAGCGGTCCCGCGCGTGTCACTACTGTCAGGGCTCGGCGCGTTCCGCTCCCTCGACAAGTGTTCTTTCCTGGAGTCTGGAATGCGTACGACCGGCAAAGTGAAGTGGTTCAACGACGCGAAGGGTTTTGGCTTCATCACCCCTGACAACGGCACGAAAGATTGCTTCGTGCACTACAGCGCGATTCAGGGCAGTGGGTTCAAAACGCTCGCGGAAGGCGACGCAGTCGAATTCGATATCGTCCAAGGTCCGAAGGGTCCGGCCGCAGAGAACGTGAGTAAGGCCGGCGCCTGAGCGCTGGCCGGAGGCGGTAGTTGAAAGGCGGGCGCCCACCAGCGCCCGCCTTTCAGTTTCCCATCCGGTGCTAATTCTGTTCTCTCCTCCTCGGCGGTCGGCCTCGGCGACGGCGTCCCACGGTCTCGACAGCCGCGTCGAGACGCTCCGCGACCAACGCGCGAAGCGCGGGTTGATCAATGCTCAGCTTCGTGAATCGCCCAAGCTCGATCTGCTGCGCCCCATGCTCGATGGCAGCCTGCGAAAACCCGAGCACATTCGCGAGGGGAACACTCAAAGCGGCAGAGAGCTCACGCGCGAGGCACACGACAGCAGCCACGTCGGACGTAATTCGTCTGGCAATGCCGCGCCGCTTCCGCTCGACTCCCGGCAAGTGGTTGCGCGACAGAAGATTGTCAAGTTGCTTCGGCGTAAGATCGAGTGCCTCAGCGACTGCGGCGAGATCGTAGATCGGCATAGTTCCTCTCTAGAGAGGAATATAGTCTAGCACTTTCCATCTAGAGCGCGAGTTCGTCGCCGCCAAGCGCCTTACCGATCCACCACGAGGGCGCTGGAAGGCAGGCGTTGTCTGGCACGGCTGGTGCCTTTTAGGTCGGCGAATCAGTTAACGCGCAGTAAGGAAAATTCCCGGTAAACGGAGAAACTTCATATGAAGCGCAAATTCGTTCGCAGTGCGTTCATCGTCGCGGCGCTGTTCGCCATTACACTGCCGGCCCACGCCCAGCGTCGGGCCTCATTGGGCGTGGCTGCTGGAGCTACTTTCCCGGTTAGCGACCTCGGTGATGCGACGTCGACGGGCTTTCATGTGCTCGGAACGCTCGCGATCTCGGGAACGGCCAGCTCACCGCTCGGTTTCCGAGTTGATGGGATGTACAACGACCTTTCCGGCAAAAATTCCGGCTCGGATGTGAAGGTCTGGACGATCAACGGAAATCTCGTCTACGCGTTTCCTGGCGGCATGACCGCGACGCCGTATCTGATCGCTGGAGCCGGCTGGTACAACTCCAAGGCCGAGGGCGCTGACGAGTCGAGGAACGACATCGGCATCAACGGTGGAATCGGTGCTCGGTTCGCCCTGAGTGGCTTCAGCACATTCGCCGAGGTGCGATTCCACAACATCTTCTCCGATCCGAACTCGACACAGATGATTCCGCTGACGTTCGGAATTCTGTTCTAGGACTCGCGCTCGGGACAGCCCTAGATCGCAGGCGCTACATGAGCAGAGCGGCCCACGGACACGACTCTCCGTGGGCCGCTGCTGTTAGACACCGTCCGGTCGTCAGTCCGCGCGGATACTCAGCTCGTTGCCGCGTGCCGGCTCCCCGCCCTGCACCAGCGACGCGATCGCGGCATCGAGTTGCGCGCGAACGGCCCGCGGGCCAGTTCCCCCATCGACCTCGCGGCGTTCGACCGATGCCTGTGCCGACAACGCGTCGCGCACGTCGGGGCCGAACGCGGGGTGCGCGCCGGTGAACACCGACATCGGCAACGCATGCAACTCGATCCCGGTCTCTTCAGCTTGCCGGACGAGTTGCCCCACACTGGAATGCGCTTCCCGGAACGTGATTCCCTTCCCGACCAGATAGTCCGCCAGATCGGTCGCCATCATTGTGCTCGACACAGCGGCCCCCATGCGGGCTGTGTCGAAGGTCAGCTCGTCCAGCGTTCCCGAGACCGCCGGGAGCACCAGCAGCATCCCGTCCACAGCGTCGAACAGCGCGCGCTTGTCGTCCTGGAGATCCTTGTTGTAGCCGCTTGGCAGCCCCTTCAAGGTCGCCAGCAGCGCCGTCAGATCTCCGAGCATTCGAGCGCCCGATCCTCGGGCGAGCTCCAACGCGTCCGGGTTGCGTTTCTGCGGCATCATGCTCGACCCGGTCGTGTACGAATCTCCGAACCGAACGAACCCGAACTCGCTCGACCCGTACAGGATCAGATCCTCACCGAGCCTCGAGATGTGCGCGCCGAGGAGCGACAGGGAGAACAGCAGTTCGGCCACGAAATCACGGTCGGCAACGGCGTCGATACTGTTCCTGGAGATCGCCGAAAACCCGAGGCTCCCCTTGAGCAACACACGGGAGATTGGGAAGGCACAACCGGCGACGGCGCCGGAGCCTAACGGCAAAACGCCAGCCGAACGCGCGGCCGTCGACAGTCGGGCGCGATCGCGATCGAGCGGCCAGAAATGCGATAACATCCAGTGCGCCGCCGACACGGGCTGCGCACGCTGCATATGCGTGTAGGACGGCATGAGCGCCTGCTGATGCTCGGACGCCTGGCGCACCATGACATGCTGCAGGTTCCGCACTGCGCTGTCGATCGTATCGCACGCGTCGATGCACCAAAGACGCGTGGCGGTCGAAACCTGATCGTTTCGGCTGCGTCCCGTGTGCAGCTTCGACGCGACGTCGCCGACCCCCGCATGAAGAAGCCGGTCGATCATCGTGTGCACGTCTTCGTCCGTCGCGACGGGTGACTCGCCGGCACTGAACCGCTGGGCGACGGCATCGAGCCCCGACTCGATTTGCCGGCTCTCCTCGAGGGTCAGGATCCCGGCGTTCCACAGCGCGACGGCCCACGCCTTGGACAGGCGAATATCGAACGGCCAGAGGCGGAAGTCTGTGCCGATCGACCGATTCACGGCCTCGAGCGCGGGAGCGGGGCCCGAGCTGAATCTCCCGCCCCACAACTTGTGCGCCGGCGCGCCTAACGACACTCTCCGGGCCGGACCTGCCTCTGTGTCGCCTGCGAAGCCGGCCTCGCTGCGGCCGGCCTCAATGCTGCCTCCGCTATCGTGCGCGAATTCTCCCGTGACGACGGTGCCTGCCGGGTGCCCGCCTTCCGTAGCGCTCACGCGCCGACGAGCGCCGCCTCGGACGCTCCCTCGGCCGGCGTCGGCGGTTGAGCCGCGGCCATCTCCTGATCCTTGATGGCGCGAACGCGCATGGAGAGTCCGTACAGCCGGATGAAGCCGGCGGCGTCGCTCTGCTCGTACACATCGTCCTCGCCGAACGTCACGAACCGCTCGTCGTACAGCGCGTGCACGCTCTCACGCCCGATGACGGACGCCGAACCCTTGTACAGGCGGAGCTTCACCGAGCCCGTCACGCGTTGTTGGGTAACGCCGACGAAGGCATCATAGGCCTCGCGTTCAGTCGTCCACCAGCGGCCCTCGTACACGATGTCCGCATAACGCGGCGCGATCAGATCCTTAGCGGCCAGGGTGCGACGATCAAGGACGAGTTGTTCGAGCTCACTGTGGGCCGAGTAGAGCAGGGTGCCGCCCGGCGTCTCGTAGACGCCGCGCGACTTCATGCCGACCATGCGGTCCTCGACCAGGTCAATGCGCCCGACGCCGTGCTTGCCCCCGATGGAATTCAGCCGAGCGATGAGGTCGATCGGTCCGAGCTCCTGGCCGTTCACCGAGACCGGCGTGCCGGCAACGAATCCGATGACGACATCCTCGGGTGCGTTAGGCGCATCCTGCGGATCCGTGCTGAGCATGAAGACGTCCTTCGGGGGGCCCTGAGCGGGATCCTCGAGGACTCCTCCTTCATGCGAGATGTGCCAGAGATTTCGGTCGCGCGAGTAGATCTTTTCCTTCGTCGCCGCGACGGGAATGTTCCGGGCGGCGGCGTACGCGATCGCATCCTCGCGGCTGCGAATATCCCACTCGCGCCACGGGGCGATCACCGGAAGGTCGGGTGCGAACGCCATGTACGTCAACTCGAAGCGGACCTGGTCGTTGCCTTTGCCGGTGCATCCGTGCGCGAGCGCATCAGCGCCGACGGCCCGAGCCATCTCGACCTGGCGCTTGGCGATCAGCGGTCGCGCCATGGAGGTGCCGAGCAAGTATTTGCGATTGTAGATCGCGCCGGCGCGGAGGGTAGGGAAGATGAAGTCGCGAACGAACTCTTCCCGGAGGTCTTCGACGTAGCACTCCTCGGCGCCTGACGCCAACGCTTTCGCGCGCACGCCGGCCAATTCTTCGGCACCCTGCCCGATGTCGGCGGCGACGCAGATAACGCGCGCGTCGTACTTCTCGCGCAGCCAGGGCACAATGATCGAAGTATCCAGCCCGCCAGAGTAGGCAAGCACTATGGTCTTCATGGGCGCTCCACAGGACAAGATAACTATTCAGGTGTCATGCATAATTAACCACTTATGCGGGCGTCGTCAATGTCGGCCATCTACCGCCGCGCGCAGAAATTTCGGCTCGCGTAGGCTCAGTGGCGCGTTCACTGAGCCACGCGCGCGGCGTCAGATCTCGGCCAGCTTTCTGAGTCGCCGCTCGAGTCGCTCGCGCGCGGCGGATGAGCGACAGACCACGAGGATGGTGTCGTCGCCGCCGACCGTCCCGAGAACGTCCGGCCACGACTCACCGTCGAGTGCCGACGCGACGGGCTGGGCGCCGCCGGGCACTGTGCGGAGCACGATCATCTCGCCCACGCCGTCGACGCGAGTCAGAAGCTGCGGGAGGAGCGCGTCCAAGGCCGGGCGCGCAGCGCTGCTGAGCGTGCCATCGGCGACCGCATATCGAACTCCGTCGGGCGTGGGCACGCGCGCCAACCGCAGTTCGCGAAGGTCTCGCGAGAGCGTCGACTGTGTGACATCCCACCCGCGCTTGTGCAGCAGGACTCGGAGCTCTTCCTGGCTCCCGACCGGCTGATGTCCGACGAGTTCCAGGATTGCTGCCTGACGCTTGCGCTTGTCCACGCAGGTTCCTCCCATGAGTTGGCGGGACGATACCACGCGAAGCGGGCGAGCGGCAGGACACGCCGTGACGTCGCCAGATCGACTCGTTGCGTGTGCCGCCCGGTTGACATCACGCGGATGCAATAATATGCATTCGTTGTGCATAGAATCCCTGTTGGAGTTCTTGGCGCGAGCGGCTATGCCGGCCGCGAGTTGTGCGCCCTCGTTGCCCGCCACCCGCGGCTGGAGCTCTCGTTCGCGACGGCGAACGAGCAGCGCGGCCAGCGCGCGCGCCTTGGCGGCGCGGACGTGCGATTCATTGCGCACGACGATGCGCCGTTGGCTGATGCGCAGCTCGTATTCTCGGCGGTGCCGCATGGCGCGTCAGCCACGTGGGTGGAGCGCGTCCGAGCTGCGGGACCAAGGGTCGTGGACCTGTCGTCGGACCTGCGGCCCGGTCACGGGGCAGGGGCGATTCCCTACGGGCTCACTGAGGTCGCACGGGATCAGCTCCACGATGCGAGCGTCGTCGCGAACCCTGGCTGCTATGCGACGGCGATCCTGATGGCGCTCCTGCCCCTCGCGAAGCGCGGTCTCATCGCGCCTGGGAGCACCATTACCGCGACCGCCGCGAGCGGTGTAACAGGCGCCGGCCTCACCCCTCGTACCGATCTGTTGTTCGGCGAGGTCGCGGAAGACTTCAGGGCTTACGCCGTCGGGAACACGCACCGCCACCTGACCGAGATGCGCTCCGTGCTCGACGGCAATGGTGCGGATGCGGACCTCATCTTCACACCGCACCTGCTGCCCGTTGCGCGCGGCATCCTCGCCACGATCACCGTGCAGGTCACCGACCGACTCGCGGACCCGCTCGCGCCGTGGCAGGACGAGTTCGGAGCGGAGCCGTTCGTGGAAATCGACGGCGAGCCACCAACGCTCCGCGATGTCGTCCGTCGCAACGTCGTACGTATCTCCGCGCATCACGCGGCTGGCGTGCGTCAGCCGACGCTCATCGTGTTGTCAGCGATCGACAACCTCGTGAAAGGGGCGGCGGGGCAGGCGGTGCAGAACGCGAACGTAGTGCTCGGGCTGGACGAGCCAGCCGGACTCCCCTTATGACGCGCGTCTTAAAGATCGGCGGGCGAGCGCAATCAGATGCGGGCCTTGCGCCGGCGATACGGCATGCGGCCAACAACGGTCGCGTCGTTATCGTGCATGGCGGCGGCGACGAGGTGTCGGGGCTCCAGCGACGCCTTGGCATGACCCCCACGTTTCACGGTGGACGCCGGGTGACGACTGCAGCCGACCTCGAGATCGTGCGGATGGTGCTGTCCGGAAGCGCCAACAAGCGTCTGGTTTCGACGTTTGTGAGCGAAGGAATTCGCGCTGTCGGTATTTCCGGCGAGGACGACGGCCTCCTCCGCGCGCGGGTCAGCTCGCGGGAGACGTTAGGCGAGGTGGGCGCGCCATCGCAGGTCGATCCGCGGCTGCTCGAGCTGCTTGTGAGCGCTGGGTACGTGCCCGTGGTCTCACCGCTCGCTCGAGACGAGGAAGGCGGCGCCACGTTGAACGTCAACGGGGACGATGCCGCCGCGGCCATCGCGGTTGCCATGGGCGCTGAGGAGCTCGTGCTCATCGCCGACGTGCCGGGTGTCATGGCCAACGGCGTGGTTGTGCCGGAGCTCGACCTCGAACAGGCCGCTGCATTGGTCGACAATGGAACGGCTCGCGAAGGGATGGCCGCCAAGCTCCAGGCCGCGCGACGCGCGGTGGAGCTCGGCGTATCGAGGGTCCGGATCGGGAACATCGCGGGGATCGAGTCCGCGACCGCGGGAACAGTGATCACACTTTCTACAACGACGGTCTGACAATGGCCACTATCACGACGGTCGCTCCGCCGAGCGCGGATGCGCTGCTGGGTCTGTACAAGCGCGCTCCGATCGAGCTCGTTCGTGGCGAGGGTGTCGAACTGTTCGATGCCGACGGTCGCGCGTACCTCGACTTCGCCAGCGGCATTGCCGTCAACGCGTTAGGCTACGCGGACGACGGCCTGCGTGAAGCAATGCACGCCGCCGTCGATGGATTGATTCACGTCTCGAATCTGTTCCGGACTGCGCCGGGCGAGCAGCTCGCGTCGCGCCTCGTGGAGCTGTCGTTCGCGGACAAGGTGTTCTTCTGCAATTCGGGAGCGGAAGCGAACGAGGGGGCGTTCAAGTTCGCGCGCAAATGGGCCCGCAGCACGGTCGGCGCCGCGAAGACCGATATCGTCGCACTTCGTGGCTCTTTCCACGGGCGTCTGTTCGCCTCGCTCGCGGCAACTGATCGCCCCGCGTATCGCGCGCCGTTCCGCCCTCTGGCCGGCGGAGTGTCGATAGTCGAGCGAGACATCGAAGATCTCGCCATCGTGCTCGACGCTGAGACCGTTGCGGCCGTCATCCTCGAGCCGGTGCAGGGCGAGGGCGGTGTGCGCGTGCTCGACCACGGATTCATCCGTGAGCTCCGCGCATTGACTCGCGAGCGCAAAGTCGCGCTCATCTTCGACGAGATTCAGTGCGGCATGGGCCGGACGGGAACACTGTTCGCCTACGAGCAGATCGGCGTCGAGCCAGATATGCTGACACTGGCCAAGCCCATCGCAGGCGGCCTCCCGATGGGTGCGGTGCTTCTCAACGGGCAGATCGCGTCCACAATGAAGGCGGGCGAGCACGGCACGACGTTCGGAGGCGGGCCCTTCGTCGCGTCGGTCGCGCTCCACGTGCTCGAGCGCATTGCCGATCCGGCGTTCCTCGCGCACGTCAAATCAACGGGCAAGTTGATCGGTGAAGGGATCCGTGACATCGGCGAGCGAACGGGAAAAGTTCGCGCCATTCGCGGCACGGGTTTCATCTGGGGCCTCGATGTGGGTGAGGCTGCGGGTGATGTGGTTGCCCGTGCGCGAGAGGCTGGCCTCCTTTTGCTCACAGCGGGCGACTATACGCTGCGGATCCTCCCGCCGCTCGTGGCGTCGCGCGAGGACATTGCGCGAGGGTTGGCGATCCTGGAGCAGGTGATTTAGGCGACAACCCCGCACCCAGCGGATGCCCGCCGGGGGGCATCCGCGACGTCACTTCGTTAGGCACGATCGTCCGGCGCGACGCGGCACGAAACTCCCGCGTCACGCCGGACGATCGCGCTTCGACTGCCGCCGAACCGTTCGCGCTAGAACACGAAGCCGAACGTAATCGGAATGAATTGCAGCGCCTTCAGCTCCTGGCTATTGATGAACTTCTCTTCCGTGTAGACGTTGTTCAGCTTGGCTTCGATGAATGCTGACGCGCCGAACAGTTTCATCGAAAGCCCTGCGCCGCCGTTGATCGCGAACTCGGTATCGCTCTGGTCCTCGGCCCCACCAGCGCCGCCCGCGAACTTGGTCTTGACGTTGAAGCCCGCGATGCCCGCGGTGATGTACGGAGAGATCGGACCCATCGGGAAGGGAATCGTGATGTTCGCGAGCCCACCCAGGATCTGCTGTGTCATATCCTCGGTCGTCGTGACGGTGCCGCCGCCGGTACCGCCGGGCGTGAACGGCAGGTTTTCCTTGAGGTTGAACTTGTTGTAGTTGAGGTCCGTGCGCAGCGCGATAGGGAACCCCGGAAAGTTGAAGATCACAGACCCCTGGCCGTTCCAGCCAGCCTTCAGCGCATCCTTGTACGTTCCGATCGGTACACTCGCGCCACCGCCGAACGCAAACGAAATAGGTCGGCCAGAGCCCTGCTGGTTCATCCGCATCTGAGCGGCAGCTGGAGACGTCGCGGTCACCGCGAACGCCGACAGCGCGACGAGCATCGTGGTTCGCATTACGATCCTTCCTCCATCAAAGAACACCAGGAACACATTGGGGGCTCGCGGCGGACGTATGCGCCACACCCGCGAGCGGTACGGAATCAAGGCACCAGAGAGGAAAAACGATACCATGACGCCTATCCTCTCAGAAGCACGGGTCGCGGCGTGACGACCTATGCGTGCACATGGTAGATTCACGAATCCACTTCAGCGGATCTGCATGCTTCGTTCACGAGTCTTTTGGGTCGCCCTTGGACTGCTCCCCGCCGTTGCGTGCGCGCAGAACTCTCAGGGATCCGTGGCGAGCGCGACGCCGTCACTTCTGGTCTTCATCACTGTGGACCAGATGCGCCCCGACTATTTCTCGCGCTTCGAGCCCCAACTGACCGGAGGCCTCGCTCGGCTGTACCGCGGTGGCGCTTTCTACACCAATGCGTTTCATGATCATGCGATCACCGAAACGGCACCTGGCCATTCGGTGACGATGGCGGGACGATTTCCGCGGAGCACGGGGATCCTGGAGAACTCGCGAGGGGTGGAAGACCCGCGATCTCCCGTGATCGGCGGTGGCGCGATCGGCGCGTCGCCGTTTCGGTTTCGTGGAACGACGCTGATCGAATGGCTGCAGCGCAAAGACCCGCAATCCCGTGCGCTGTCCGTGTCGCGGAAAGACCGCGGAGCCATTCTCCCGATGGGGCGTGCGAAGCAGTCGGTGTTCTGGTACGCGGCGACCGGAAACTTCTCGACCAGCACGTACTACGCCGACACACTGCCGACGTGGGTGCAGCGCTTCAACGCGCGACGCATTCCCGCCCAATATGCCGGTAAAGAGTGGACGCTGCTGCTCGACCCAACGCAATACCCCGAACCAGACGACGTCCCGCAGGAAAACGCTGGCCGGGGCGGGACGACATTTCCGCACGTCGCGCCGGCTGATCCGGCGCAGGCGGCGAGTGTGTTCGCCGCGTTTCCGTGGATGGACGACCTGACGTTGCAGTTCGCGCTCGAAGGTCTCGAGGCGCTGAAGCTCGGTACCGGCCCGCAGACCGACATCCTTGCGGTCTCGCTCTCCACGACCGACGCGATTGGTCATGCCTATGGACCGGATTCGCGAGAACTGCACGATCAGATCCTCCGCCTCGATCGGTACCTCGGCGCGTTCTTCGACTCGTTGTACAAGGTCCGCGACTCGTCGCGCGTGATCGTCACGCTCACCGCCGATCATGGAGTCGCGCCATATATCGGTGTGAAGTCTCACGACCCTAACGCGGGAGCAACGTACGTTCGTGCCGCGCTCGACACGGCGTGGGCCGCGGAAGCGCGCGTAACGGCCGCGCTGCGCGATTCGACGCGATTCATCTGGGACACGCCCTTCCTGCTGGTGAACAGGAAGGCGCTGGCAGCGGGCCGACTGTCACCCGACTCTGTGATCGCGGCCTTTGTTGCCGCGGAGCGGAAAGTCCCGGGCGTGCTCCGCGTCGACCTCGTGCGTGACCTCGCGCGCGCCGACACAACGAAGGACGCGATCGCGCGTCGCTGGCTGCACATGCTGCCGCCAGAGCTTCCCGTCGAAGTCGTCGTCACGCTTCAGCCATACAATTATTGGGGGCAGGGAAACGCGACGCATGGGACGCCGCACGACTACGACGCGCATGTGCCCGTGCTCTTCTACGGTCCGCCCTTCAAGCCGGGCAAGTACGACGAGTTTGCGCGTGTCGTCGACATGGCACCGACTCTCGCCGAGGTGCTCGGCATAACGCCCCTTGAACGCCTCGACGGCCACGTGTTGCGCTCGTCCATACGCTAACGGCGTGACTCGACGACCGCTCCAACACGCGCTCGACGAGATCCGCTTCGGGCGAACCGGAACGCTGAATCTCCGTGCATCGCTGCCCACCGCCGTGGAAGCGGTGAAGCGCACCGAAAGCTGGTTGCGTATGAAGCAGGCCGAAGGGGCCCGTGAAGTGCTCGTGATCACGGGGCGGGGAAACCAGAGCTTCGGCGCAGTACCCGTCGTGCGCGAAGCCGTTAGGCGCCTCATCGCGTTCCTGTCGACGCGCGGCGTTGTACTCGAGCATAGTGAGCACTCACCCGGTTCGTTCGTGGTCCGACTCGCACCCCTGAGCGCGGCCACAGGGCGACGACCGCCGGGCGAGCCCGCGGTCATCGAAGCCCCACTCGACCCGCCCACGCTCGACGGGCTGACCGATACGACGCGCGATCAACTCCGGGTGCTTGCATCTGG
>Ga0070675_100000225_pt1 | contig 36121 bp, 34 predicted proteins | sample KBSM43metaG_FD_65343 | JGI IMG/M metagenome (GOLD analysis project Ga0070675, IMG submission 65343) | Miscanthus rhizosphere microbial communities from Kellogg Biological Station, Michigan, USA - KBS M4-3 metaG | ecosystem: Host-associated > Plants > Roots > Rhizosphere > Soil ... | reverse complement strand
CGCTTCCTGGGCGATCGCCGGGACGAGTCCATCGTGAGTCCAGTTGACCTTGTTGAGCCAATTTTCCGACATGCCATCCGCCTGAAGCTGTGCCTGCGTAAATCCCCGGCACATCTTCTTATCTTACCCTGTTGGTTCCGTTTGAAGCTCAGACCCGCACTTCGATTCCGCTCGCCCGCATTAGATCCTTGGCCTGTGTGACGGTGAATTCGCCATAGTGAAAAATGCTCGCCGCGAGCACGGCATCCGCGTGGCCCTGCACGATGCCTTCGACCAGGTGCTCGAGGTTGCCAACGCCGCCGCTCGCAACCACTGGAATCTCCAGCGCATCGCTGAAGGCGCGCGTTAGCTCGAGATCGAATCCCTCGCGTGTCCCGTCGCGATCCATACTCGTCAATAGAATTTCACCGGCGCCGAGCGCTTGCACCTTGCGGCCCCATTCGAGAGCATCGACACCTGTCGGCTGGCGGCCGCCGTGCGTATAAACTTCCCATCGCAATGGTTGACTACCCGGCACCCGCTTCGCGTCTACGGCAACCACAATGCACTGCGAGCCGTAACGACTTGTTGCGTCGGCGACCAACTGCGGATTTTGCACCGCCGCGGTGTTGATGCTCACTTTGTCAGCGCCTGCATTCAGCAAACGCCTGACGTCGCTCACTGACCGCACTCCGCCGCCGACAGTAAGCGGAATAAAAACCTGCGCGGCTACTGCTTCTATCATCGGCAAGAGCAGGCCGCGTCCATCGCTGGACGCCGTGATATCAAGAAATGTGAGTTCGTCTGCGCCCTGTTCGTCATAGCGCGCCGCAACTTGCACCGGATCACCCGCGTCGCGCAGCCCGGCGAAATTGATGCCTTTGACGACGCGTCCCGCGTTGACGTCAAGACACGGGATGATGCGCTTGGCGAGCATCAACGTGCGATAGCAGCGTGAACGGAGGCCCGCACATTTGCGAGCCTTGTTCTAACGCCGGATCGTCACTCCTTTACGGGGCAAAGTTTGTCGGCGAGTTTTTGTGCGGCAGCGAAGTCGAGCGTGCCCTGATACACCGCGCGGCCAGTGATTGCGCCGGTGATGCCTTCGACTTCGACTTTGCACAACGCTTCGACGTCGTCGAGATTGGCAACGCCGCCACTGGCAATCACGGGCACTGATAGCTGGCGCGCGAGGCCGACGGTCGCCTCGATATTCACGCCCGTCAGCATGCCGTCGCGTCCGATGTCCGTATAAATGATCGCTTCACTTCCATAGTCTTCGAATTTTTTTGCGAGGTCCACGACGTCATGGCCGGTCATTTTCGACCAGCCATCGACTGCGACTTTTCCACCCTTGGCGTCAAGCGCGACCATTACGTGACCGGTAAAAGCCGTGCACGCGTCGTGCAGGAAACCGGGGGTTTTGACTGCGGCGGTGCCGATGATCACATAGCTGATGCCGCTGTCGATGTAACGCTCTATCGTATCGAGATCACGAATGCCGCCGCCCAGCTGAATCGGAATACGATCCGCGACCGCCTGGACAATCGATCTTATCGCCGCCTCGTTTTTCGGCTTGCCTGCCGCGGCGCCGTTGAGATCGACAACGTGCAGCCGCCGGGCGCCCTGCTTCACCCATTGCGCCGCCATGGCACCCGGATCTTCGGAAAAAATAGTGGCGCTATCGAGCGCACCCTGTTTGAGGCGTACGCACTTACCATCCTTCAGATCGATTGCCGGAATGATCAGCATGCTGCGTGATGACGGTTTACGGGCGGTCTCGGCAAACTCGCATTAGGCTTGCGGCAAGGCAAGGAGCGTTGAGCGAGGACGCGGCTGACGTATGAAGGCTGCGTAAGGAGGCTGGGTGGGAGCTGCTGAAATCATCATACTACAGGGATATTGCTTCGCATAGCATGTCAATGTTCCAGCGCCACACCGGCAGTACGCGGGAGAAATGTCGTCGGCTGCCACGCCACAAAATTAGCAAGTAGCCTCAAGCCGGCCTTCGCGCTTTTTTCCGGGTGAAACTGCACGGCAAACACGTTGTTCCGCCCGATCGCGCAGGTAAACGCATGTGCATACTCGGCCGACCCGGCTTCGAGATCGCGCTCCGCCGTGTCGACGTAATAACTATGCACGAAATAGAAGCGCGATTCATCGGCAATCTCGTCCCATAACGGATGTGCCGCGCTTTGGCGCACTCGATTCCAACCCATGTGAGGGACTTTCAAACGCGTACCGGCGGTATCGATCAGCGGCGTTGCGAAACGTCGAACGCTACCGGCCAGCAGTCCCAGTCCAGCCACATCGCCTTCTTCGCTCTTTTCGAACAGCATCTGCAAGCCGATGCAGATGCCCAGAAATGGTTTCGTATGCGCGCTCTCGAGCACTGCTTCGCGCAAACCACGCGCATCCATTTCGCGCATGCAGTCGGGCATCGCACCCTGCCCCGGAAACACGACACGCGCGGCGCGTACGACAACGTCGGGATCGCTGGTGACGACGACACTGCGACCGGGCGCAACGGCCTCGACTGCTTTCGAGACCGAGCGCAGGTTGCCCATTCCGTAATCGATAACGGCAATATCAATCATGTGCGAGTGAGAGCTGACAGCAGAGGTTCGTTAAAGACTGCCCTTTGTCGACGGCACGCCTTTCATGCGCGGATCCGGTTCCACGGCCATACGCAGAGCGCGTCCAAACGCCTTGAATGCCGTTTCAGCCTGATGGTGCGCGTTATCGCCCTTCAGGTTGTCAACGTGCAAAGTGACCAGCGCATGGTTAATGAACCCCTGGAAAAATTCATGCACGAGATCGACATCAAACTCGCCAATGCGCGCACGCACGAAATCGATGTTGAAAGTGAGTCCCGGGCGTCCGGACAAATCCACCACGACACGCGACAACGCTTCATCTAAAGGCACATAGGCGTGCCCGTAGCGCCGTACGCCCTGCTTGTCACCAAGCGCCTTGAGTAAAGCCTGGCCCAGCGTGATCCCCACATCCTCAACGGTGTGGTGCGCATCGATCTGCAAGTCGCCCTTCGCTTCAATCTCCAGATCGAAAACGCCGTGGCGTGCAATCTGGTCGAGCATGTGATCGAAGAACGGCACACCGGTGTCGAGCTTGCTTGCGCCGCTACCGTCGAGATCAAGCTTGACGCGTATCTGCGTCTCTTTCGTATCGCGTCTGACTTCGGCGCTGCGCTTGCTCATTCGAGTGGTGTGGCTGCAGTGGTTTCAAATAACGGCGGCAAGTGCGCTTAGAAATTGGTCGTTCTCGTCCGGCGTGCCGACTGTTACGCGCAGACAGCCTGCCAGCAAGCGATGTGTGCCGTGAAGATTTTTGATCAACACCCGGCGCTGTTTGAGCGCCGTGAAAACGTGATCTGCGTCAGCCACCCTGAACAAGATGAAATTCGCGTCGCTTGTATAGCTCTCAACGCTGCGCATAGAGCGTAATGCCGATGCGAGCCGCCCACGCTCGCTGCGTATTCCGGCTGCCTGCGATCCAAGCATATCCCCGTGCCGTAAGACCTCGCTCGCAGCGATCTGCGACAACACGTTTATATTATACGGCAAACGCACTTTATCGACGTGTTCGAGCCACGTCCGACGGCCAGCAAGGACTCCCAGTCGCAAGCCCGCCAGCCCCAGTTTCGACACAGTCCTCATGACGACAAGGTTTGGATAGTCCGCGAGTTGCGGCATGAAGCTCGCGCCGGCAAACGCGTGATACGCCTCATCGAGAACCACGACCCCGGGCGCAGCTTCCAATATGCGAGTGAGCACCGACCGGTCGAACAAGTTACCGCTCGGATTATTCGGGTAAGCAATGAAAATCAGCGCCGGTTCGTGTTGGGCTATTGCCGTAAGCGTAGCGTCCAGATCGACTGTGAAATCGGCCTGCAGCGGCACGCCGACAAAGCGCATGCCGACGACGTCGGCAATAAGCCCGAACATTACGAAAGACGGTTCGAATCCAAGCATCACCGCTTGCGGCCGCGCGAGCGTCAAAGCAAGCATCTGGATCAATTCGTCCGACCCGTTGCCCAGCACGATATCCATGCCGGACGGAACGGCCATGGCGGATCGCACACGCTCCTTGAGCTCGCGCGCGTCCGCGTCCGGATATCGATTCAGTGCTACGTTTTCGAGCTTGCGTGCAATGGCGATGCGAACATCCGCCGGCAATGAGTACGGATTTTCCATGGCGTCGAGCTTTACCATACCGCTCGAATCCGGTACGTGATACGCCTTCAGCGCGCGGAGTTCGCGACGAATCAGATCGTCAGGTGTTTTTGGCACAATTATCAGTAGCGCGTTACTTCAAGACGGGCGCCTTTATGTGCAGCCGGGCACAAGCGTTCCCATGTTTCTATTTCATCCGGTATTCAGCCGCCCTGGCGTGCGCGGTCAAGCCCTCGCCGCGTGCCAGCTCTGCCGCGATCGCTCCCAGCTTGAGTGCGCCCTTCTTCGAGACTGACACGATGCTCGAACGCTTCTGAAAATCATAAACGCCCAGCGGCGACGAAAAGCGCGCGGTGCGTGACGTGGGCAGCACATGATTCGGACCTGCACAGTAGTCGCCGAGCGCTTCCGACGTGTAGCTGCCAATAAAGATGGCGCCCGCGTGACGGATCCTGGATAGCAGCTCGGCGGGCTGCGCTACTGACAATTCGAGATGTTCAGGCGCGATTTTGTTGACGATATCGCATGCTTCATTCAGATCACGGACTTCGATCAAAGCGCCTCGCGCTTCAAGCGCCGCAGCAATGACATCGCGGCGCGGCATGGACTCCAGATGACGCGCGATGCTGGCGGCGACATCATTGACGAAATAGGCGCCCGGTGCGAGCAGAATCGCCTGCGCCATCTCGTCATGCTCGGCCTGCGCAAACATGTCCATCGCAATCCAATCCGGATCGGTGCTGCCGTCGCACACAATCAAAATTTCCGATGGGCCTGCCACCATGTCGATGCCGACGATACCGAACACGCGGCGTTTCGCCGCGGCGACATACGCGTTGCCCGGGCCGACGATTTTATCGACGCCGGGAATTGTCTCGGTGCCATAGGCAAGCGCCCCTATTGCATGCGCGCCGCCAATGCCAAAAACGCGGTCCACGCCCGCCAGCGCAGCAGCGGCCAACACAAGCTGATTGCGTTCACCGTCGGGTGTCGGCACGACCATGATGATCTCGCCGACGCCGGCTACCTTCGCCGGCAGAGCGTTCATTAAGACCGATGATGGATACGAAGCCTTGCCGCCCGGCACATAGACGCCGACGCGGTCGAGCGGCGTCACGTGCTGCCCTAACTGAGTGCCGTCGTCTTCGATGTAACTCCACGACTTTGCGACTTGCCGCTCGTGGTAACTGCGCACACGTGAAGCCGCCTGCTCCAGAGCACTGCGCTGCGCCGTTGGTAACGTTTCCAGGGCAGCGTCCATCTCCGCGCGCGTGAATTCGAGTTGCGCGACACTCGTCGCATGAACCCGATCGAAACGGCGCGTGTACTCGAGCAGCGCTGGATCCCCGCGCTTTTTTACGTCATCCAGAATATCCGCAACGATAATGTCTATCGCCGGATCCTGCGCACTCTCGAAGGCCAAAAGAGCATCGAGCTCAGCGTTGAAAGTCGAAGACGCCGAATTAAGCCGCCGGATCGATATCATGTTTGGGCGGGAGCGAGCCACGCGTTCAAGGTCACAATAAGTGTACTGCGCGTGTTCACGCTGCCGCCCGCGTCAGGCCCTGCAGCAGCGGCTGAATCTGCGCTCGTTTCAATTTGAATGCGGCTTGGTTGACGATGAGGCGAGCGCTGATTTGAGCGATCTCTTCGACGGCGACCAGATTGTTTGCTTTGAGCGTGTTGCCGGTACTAACGAGGTCGACAATGGCGTCTGCCAAGCCGGTCAATGGCGCGAGCTCCATTGAGCCGTAGAGCTTTATCAAGTCGATGTGCACGCCTTTGGCCGCAAAATGCTCGCGTGCCGTCTGCAGGTACTTAGTTGCCACGCGCAGTCGTGCGCCGGAACGCACCGCCTGTTCGTATGCGAAATCCTTGCGCACGGCTACCATCAGCCGGCACCGCGCGATTTTGAGATCAAGCGGCTGATAGAGCCCATCGCTGCCAAACTCCGCAAGCACATCGCCGCCGACTACACCAAGATCCGCAGCGCCGTACTGAACATACGTCGGGACATCGGTCGCACGCACAATGATGAGCCGCACGCCGGGATGTGAAGTCGCAATAATGAGCTTGCGTGAAGACTCGGGATCTTCGGCCGCGACGATGCCTGCTGCGTTCAGTACCGGCAGCGTCTCGTCGAGGATACGACCCTTGGATAATGCGATACTGATCATCTCGATGCGCGAATTCAGCGATGGCGGATTTTACAGCAGAAGCATGGCTGCAACGGCGCCTTGCGCTCACAGTTGGTTGCGTGAGCTCAATGCAGCGCCCTCCTTGCGAACCTAGCGGACGGGCGTGACCTTCAATGCATGCGGCGTATGCGCGCGCCGAGCCGCGACAGCTTCTCTTCGATGGATTCATAGCCGCGGTCGAGATGATAAACGCGCTCGATGGTCGTTTCGCCGCGGGCGACCAGCCCCGCAACCACAAGGCTCGCTGACGCGCGCAGATCAGTCGCCATAACCGTGGCGCCGTCGAGGTGTTCAACGCCGGTCACCGCCGCGGTGTTGCCGTCGACCTCTATTTGAGCGCCCAAACGGCGCAGTTCCTGAACATGCATGAAGCGGTTCTCAAATATCGTCTCGGTGATCAGGCAACTACCCGCTGCGACGGTGTTGAGCGCCATGAACTGTGCCTGCATGTCGGTTGGGAACGCCGGATAAGGCGCCGTGCGCAGACTAATCGCGTGCAACGCACCGTTCATCCTCAAGGAGATCCCGTTGTCATCACAGTCAACCATAGCGCCGGCCTCACGCAGTTTGTCGAGCACCGCGTCGAGCGTGTTCGTGCGCACATCCCGCAGGCGGATGTTGCCACCAGTCGCCGCCGCGGCCGCGAGGAAAGTACCCGTTTCGATGCGATCAGGCATGACCTGATAGGTCGCTGTTTTGAGCTCTGGCACTCCACAGATAGTAATGATGCCGCTGCCGGCGCCCTTGATTTTCGCGCCCATCGCTTTCAGACAATTAGCGAGATCGACTACTTCCGGTTCGCGCGCGGCGTTTTCAATGATGGTTTCACCATCTGCAAGCGTCGCTGCCATCATGATGTTTTCCGTGCCGGTAACCGTCACGAGTTCCATGATGATGCGTGCGCCGGTGAGCCGTGCCGCATGGGCGTGCATGTAGCCGTGCTCGATCGCGATGGTGGCGCCCATCGCTTCCAGCGCCTTCAAATGCTGATCGACAGGGCGCATGCCGATCGCGCAACCGCCGGGCAATGAGACACGGGCTTCGCCGCAGCGTGCGAGCAGCGGTCCTAGAACCAGCACCGATGCACGCATGGTTTTTACAAGCTCATACGGCGCGACCGGATTAGACAGGGTCTCAGCGGTGAGCTCGACACCAAGCCTATCGTCGACCGATACGCCGACGCCCATTTGTCCAAGCAGACCGAGCATCGTCGTCACGTCTCGCAAGTGCGGCACGTTCTGCACGCGCAACGGCTCGCGGCTCAAAATGGATGCGCAGAGTATGGGCAGCGCAGCGTTTTTAGCGCCCGATATGCGCACTTCGCCCGACAGCGGAACGCCGCCTTCGATGACGAGTTTATCCACCTGCGATGACGGCGCTTATTTTTCCGCCCAGCTCTCTGGCGTGTACGTCTGCATGGACAGCGCGTGTATTTCTTCGCGCATGCGGTCGCCGAGCGCGCGGTACACGAGCTGGTGTTGCTGTACTTTATTCTTGCCGCGGAATGCGGCGCTTACGATAACCGCTTCGAAATGATGACCGTCGCCATCGACGCGCACCAGCTCGCACGGCAGGCCTTCCTCGATATACGATTTCACTTGCGCGGGTTGCACCATATCAATGCCTCAACTTGTATCCGCTGCGAATCAGCCACAGGTTCAGTAATGATAAGCCCAGCAGGCTCAGCGCGACTATCGATGCGCTAACCCACGGTGTGACATCACCGACGCCGAAAAAGCCCTGGCGAAATCCATCGACGATGTAAAAGAATGGGTTGAGATGGGTGATGCCGAGCCAGAAGGGCGGCAGGGAGTGAACTGAATAGAAAACACCCGACAAAAAGGTCAGCGGCAGGATGATGAAATTCTGGAACGCGGACACCTGGTCGACCTTGTCAGAGTAGATGCCGGCGATCAACCCGAGCACCGCCATGATCGCGCTGCCGAGGAGTGCGAAAGTCAAAATCCACAGCGGGTGCTCGAACCGCATGCCGCCAAACAAGGAGGTGACGAGCAGCACACCGGTTCCGCAGATCAGACCGCGGGCCATTGCCGCGAGCACATAAGCGGCAAAAAATTCGCGATATGACAACGGCGGCAACAGTACGAATACGATATTGCCGGTCATCTTTGACTGCGTGAGACTCGAGCTCGCGTTTGCAAACGCATTCTGCAAAATCGACATCATCGCGAGACCGGGTACGAGAAAGATACTGTAAGCGACGCCGGGGTAGGGTTCGAGGCTGTTGCGCAGAGTGTGTCCAAACACAAGCAGAAACAGGAGTGCCGTGAGCACCGGCGCCAGTACGGTCTGAATGCTGACTTTCCAGAAACGCAGCCACTCCTTGTAAAACAGCGTGTAAAAGCCCGCGAGCGTCGATACTTGCGGAATATCGAGTGAGCTCATTGCACGCTGGCAGGCTCGAGCACAGTCGGCTGCTGTTCGCGTTTGGACATGATATTCACGAATACTTCCTCGAGATCAGGATCCACGACTTCCAACTCCTGAATGTGCGCACCGGACGTACGCAAGACGGCCATCACGCGCTCGAGTTGGTCATAACCCGGCAGTGCCAGACGAAATCCGGCGTCCGACTGGCTGACCAAGAGAGGCTGCAGCGCGACCGGCAATTCCTTCGGCATGAGTTTGAGGGTTACGTAACAGTGCGAGAACCGCCGCAGCAGATTTTGCACGCTGTCATTCGCAACGATGGCGCCTTGCTGCAGCATCGCGATGCGTGAGCACAACGCTTCAGCCTCTTCGAGGTAATGCGTCGTAAGCACGATCGTATGGCCGTCGCCATTCAGGCGCTTGATGAATTTCCACAGCGCTTGCCGCAGCTCCACATCGACACCTGCAGTCGGCTCATCGAGTACGATCACGGGCGGTTTATGGACCAGCGCCTGAGCGATGAGCACGCGCCGTTTCATGCCACCGGACAACTGCCGCATGTTCGTATTCGCCTTCGCAGAAAGGTCGAGGTAATGCAACAGCTCGTCGATCCAACCGCCGTTATGGCGTATACCGAAATAGCCGGATTGTATGGTGAGCGCTTCGCGGACGGTGAAGAAAGGATCAAACACCAGTTCCTGCGGGACGACACCGAGCGCCCGTCGCGCTTGACGGTAATCCTTTACAACGTCGAAGCCCATAACGCGCGCGCTGCCGGTGGTCGCGAACGCGAGACCCGCCAGTATGCTTATGAGCGTCGTCTTGCCGGCGCCGTTCGGTCCGAGCAAGCCGAAAAATTCGCCTTGTGCAATTTCCAAACTGACCCCGGCCAGCGCATGGAGGCCGCCGTAATGTTTCACGACGTTATGCACCTGAATGGCGGGAGTCAATTGGGAAGACTTGTCATTATGTGCAGCACATGCGCGGAGGTGGCCGCGCAAGCGAAACGCGCTACGCCGCTACCAGATCGGCGACGCCATACAGCGAGGCGAGGCTTTGCACGCTGGACGGCAGGTTACGGAACAATACCTTGATGTTCTTTTGTTTTGCGGCGCGCTGCCATTCGAACAGCACACTGAGAGCGGTCGAATCGACCTCAGTCACACCAGCAAGATCAAACGTGATGTCTGCGTTTAATTCCTGTTTTCCAGCTTCGGCAACTGCTGCCGCATTGGCGATAGTCACAGCACCGGTAACGCGGACCTCATTGCCCTGACGCTCGATCATTTCCTCGCGGCCTCTTGTGGCTCAAGTGCCTTGTTCTTGGCTGCAAGCACCTGAATCAAGCCGTCGACACCGCCTTTCTGAATCTCACTGCTAAAGCTGCTGCGATAGTTCTGTACAAGGCTCACACCGGCGATTGTGAGGTCATAGACTTTCCAGCCGGCGTCCGTCTTCGCCATGCTGTAATTAATATCGATGGGGTCGGCGCCAGAGCTTTGCCTGATGAGCGAACGCACCACGACTTCGTTGTCCGATGGCTGAATCTTGAGCGGCCGGTATTCGATCGTTTGATTACGATATTGCGTGAACGCACTGGTGTAGGTATTCAGAAGTAATTGCCGGAATTCGGTCGTCAGGCTTTGCTGCTGGGCGGGTGTCGCCTGACGCCATGGCGCGCCAACCGCGAGCCGCGTCATGCGCGAGAAGTCGAAGTGAGGCAGGATTTTCGCTTCGACGAGGTCGAGTACTTTCTTGGTGTTGCCCGCTTGAATGTCCTTGTCGGCGCGCAATACCGCAATTACTTCATCGGTCACTTTCTTAGCGAGCACATCAGGCGCCACATCCTGCGCAAATACCGCTACCGGCGTGACGAGCGCCAAAACTATAACCACGAGACTGCTGATCGATCGTTTCATCGAGATTTTCCCTGTGCTTTGGTGCGCTGATTGCGACTACTTGGTGTTATTGCCTTCGGCCGCTTTGCTGTACATGAACTGACTGATAAGTTTTTCGAGCACGACCGCAGACTGCGTGAGCTTGATGGTCTCGCCGTTAGCGAGCATTGCGTCTTCTGCGCCGCCTTCGAGGCCCACGTACTGCTCCCCCAGCAGACCTGCGGTCAGTATCGACGCGGAGGTATCCTTCGGAAACTTGAACTTGCTGTCGATGTTCATCGTTACCGTGGCCATGAACTTCTGATTATCGAAGCCGATCTGCGACACTCGTCCCACCACAACGCCCGCACTCTTGACCGCGGCACGCGCTTTCAAACCGCCTATATTGGTGAACTGAGCCGATAGCTGATAGGTCGAGCCGCCGCTCACGCTGCCCATGTTGCCCACTTTCAGCGCAAGCACGGTGAGCGCCGCAAAGCCCGCAATGACGAACAGGCCGACCCATAAATCAAGTGTGGAGCGTTCCATCAGATCCCCCGAAACATAAAGGCAGTAAGTACGAAATCCAGGCCAAGGATCGACAGCGATGACGTCACGACCGTACGCGTCGTTGCTCCAGACACACCTTCCGCCGTCGGTGGCGCATCATAGCCTTCAAACAGAGCAATCCATGTCACGGCAATACCGAAGACGACACTCTTGATGACGCCGTTCACGATGTCTTCGCGAAAATCCACCGCGCTTTGCATCTGCGACCAGAAGGAACCTTCGTCGACACCGATTACTACAACACCGATCAGATAACCGCCGTACACGCCCATTGCGCTGAACATCGCAGCGAGCAGTGGCATTGAAATGACGCCAGCCCAGAACCTCGGCGCTACGACCCGAGCGATCGGGTCGACGGCCATCATTTCCATCGCCGACAACTGCTCAGTCGCTTTCATGAGCCCGATCTCCGCCGTCATGGCGGACCCGGCGCGGCTTGCAAACAGCAGCGCTGACACGACAGGCCCGAGCTCGCGCACGAGCGATAAGGCAACGAGCACACCAAGTGCCGACTCTGAACCATACGTATTCAGCGTCTGATAGCCCTGGTACCCGAGCACCATGCCGACGAACAGGCCCGAGATCAAAATAATGATCATCGATAGCACGCCCGTGTAGTAAAGCTCGCGAACGATAAGGCGAAACCGGATGAAACTCGTGCCCGAGTGCAGCACCGTCAGCGCGAAAAAACGCGTCGCATAGCCCAGACGCAGCACGATATCAATCGCATGGTGACCGATGTTGCGAACGTTGATGCTGGAGCTGCGGCTAAACAAGCTCGAGTTCCTCGCTGAATTTTTTGCTTGGATACTGGTATGCGACCGGGCCTTCCGCCTCGCCCCACACGAACTGATGCACCAGCGGATCCTGAGAGGCGCGTATCTGTTCGGGCGTCCCGTGCGCAACCATGACGCCTTCCGACAGATAGTACACGTAGTCGACGATATCGAGCGCTTCCTGCACGTCGTGCGTGACGACGATGGATGTCGAGCCGAGTGCGTCGTTTAACTTGCGCACGAGATTGCGGATGACGCCAAGGGAAATAGGGTCGAGTCCGGTGAACGGCTCGTCATACATGATGAGCATCGGATCGAGGGCGGTTGCGCGTGCGAGCGCGACGCGCCTCGCCATGCCGCCTGAGAGCTCGGACGGCATGAAGCGATGTGCGCCGCGCAGGCCCACCGCGTGCAGTTTCATCATCACCAGATCGTTGATCATCGACTCCGGCAGGTCGGTATGCTCTCGCATCTGAAAGGCGACGTTGTCAAAGACGGAAAGATCGGTGAACAAGGCGCCGAACTGAAACAGCATGCCCATTCGCCGCCGCATGCGGAACACGCCGTCGCGATCGAGCTTATCCGTTTCCTGACCATCTACCTTTACACTGCCCTGCGTAGGCCGCAGCGCCCCGCCAATGAGTCGCAATAGCGTCGTCTTGCCGGAGCCGCTGATACCCATGATGGCCACCACTTTGCCGCGCGGGATCACCATATCGATCCCGGACAGGATCGTGCGCCGCCGGTCGTATGAATAACCTACGCCGCTGATCTCCACCAGATTGTCAGCTACCACGATTTCAGCGACGCCATCGCAAAACGCAAAACGTTGAATTCTAGCCACTTAGGCGCATCTCTACAATCAAGGCAGCGCCGAGTGCACGAAGCCGGCCGCACGTTCGAATGGGTGCGGTTATCAGCGGTTTCCGCTCGCGAGCGGCGAATTGCAGTCGAGAGGATGTTATAAGATGACCTTCTGCAATCGAGCACCCGGGAGATATGCCAGAACCTGCTTTGCGCTTTTCAGGCGTTGCGAAAAGCTATGGCCGCACACCCGTTTTGCGGGATTTGTCTTTTGAGGTTGGCACCGGCGAATTCCTCGGGCTGGTGGGCGTCAACGGCGCCGGCAAGACGACGTTACTCAAATCACTGCTCGATTTTTGCGAGATCGACGCCGGTAGCATTACGATCTTCGGCACGCCGCACACTTCAACCGTCGCACGCAGCCGCCTGGCATTCCTCCCCGAGCGCTTTGTGCCGCCCTATTACCTCACCGGCAAAGAATTCATCCGCTACGTGCTCGACATGCAGGCAGTGCCATATAGCAACGAAAAAACGCTCGAAATGCTGGCTCGATTCGAGCTCGAACCCGCGGCGCTAAAGCTGCGCGTTCGCTCATACTCGAAAGGAATGACGCAAAAGCTCGGGTTAGTAGCTTCGCTGCTGGCCGACAAAGACCTTTATATTTTCGACGAACCTGCAAGTGGACTCGATCCCAAGGCGCGGGCGCTGTTCAAAGCGCAGTTGCGCGTGCTCAAAGCAGAGGAACGCACAATGTTCTTCACCTCGCACGCGCTTGCGGACGTTGACGAAATCTGCGACCGCATGGCCGTCATTCACGCGGGCACTTTACGTTTCGCAGGTACGCCGGCAGCGCTTTGTGAACGTCATGCCGCGGTTGATTTGGAGCAAGCGTTTCTGCGTTGCATCGAGTGACTGCTGAATCGGACGTGCGCGGAGTAATGCACTATCAGGCCGCAAAACTATCTGGCAGAATCGTGCTGTCAGGTTAAGAGATCGCTGTAGCATGCATCGCATTCGCGCTGCATGCGCAAGACGCGATCTAAGGGAGACGACTTGGAAAAACCAGCCGGCAAGCCGGATCTACTGATTGTCGATGACGATCCATTGGTCAGCGACACGTTGAACTTCGTGCTCAGCCGTGATTTCAACGTTTTCGTCGCTGAATCCCGCGCGCAGGTGAAAAGTCTATTGCGTCAGGTCGATGACCCACCGCAATTGGCACTGATCGATCTCGGACTACCGCCGACGCCTCACCGTCCCGACGAAGGCTTCAAGCTCATCAACGAGCTGATCGCCTATTCACCCACCATCAAGATACTGGTGCTGTCCGGCCAGAACGAGGAGACGAACGCGCGGCACGCCCGAACCCTCGGCGCGATTGAATTCATTGCCAAGCCTTGCGAGCCGGAAAAGATAAAGGAACTGCTGTTCAAGGCGCTGCACATCCGCGACGCCGAGATCACGGCGCATGCAGGAGGCGGTGGCCTCATCGGCACGAGCTTGCCGATCGACAAATTACGTCAGCAAATTTCGCAGTACGCCAACGCACCGTTTCCCGTCCTCATCGAGGGAGAATCGGGCAGCGGCAAAGAGCTGATTGCATCCGCGCTGCACCGTCAGAGCCAGCGCGCGGCAAATCCCTTCCTCGCGCTGAATTGCGCCGCAATTTCGCCTAACCTCGTCGAGCCTACGCTTTTCGGGTACAGCAAAGGCGCCTTCACCGGGGCCACGACATCGCGTTCCGGGTATTTCGAAGACGCCAAAGACAGCACGCTCTTTCTCGATGAAATCGGCGAATTGCCGCTCGAGCTGCAAGCCAAGCTGTTGCGCGTGCTGGAGAACGGTGAGTTTCAACGCGTCGGCGAAACGCAGAGTCGGGTTAGCAACGCGCGCGTCGTCGCCGCGACAAACCGCGATATGCGCCAGGAAATCCGCAATGGCCGGTTCCGCGCCGACCTCTATCACCGTCTGTCGGTATTTACGATCGACATGCCGCCGCTGCGCGATCTTGGGGACGACAAGCGCTTACTGCTCGATCACTTCCGTGACTTCTACGCAAAACAGGCCGCAACCAAGCCGTTCGAACTCGACGCCGCGTCAAAAGCCTTGTGGCTGGATTACAGCTTTCCGGGAAACGTTCGGGAGCTCCGCAATATCGTGATTCGCCTTACTACGAAGCATGCCGGCGCCCCGGTTAATGCTGAACAATTGCAATCCGAGCTCGACATGGAAAGCATGGAGCTGGAATTGCCGGGTTTGCCGCTGGGTCAGGACTTCAAATCGGTGCTTGACGCTGCCAAGCGGCACCTGCAAATGCAAAAGAACTTCAACCTCGACCTGACATTGCAAGAATGGGAAAAAGGCTACGTCGAAGCCGCGCTCAAAATAACCCAGGGCAACCTGTCGCAAGCTGCCAAGCTCCTGGGCATACACCGCACGACCCTGTATAGCCGTATGCAAAACTATGGCACTGCCGAAGAAACTCAGCGCGCACAATAACCGCGAAACAGTCTCATACTCGGATCCCGCACGTTTGCTGATCTGCGTCCGCAGCGTCGGATGAAGCGATAGCCGTATGTACTACGCTCATTTCGGCCTGTCGCAACCGCCGTTTCGCATCACCCCCAACACGGACTTCTTCTACGGCGGCGGTAATCGCGGGCCGATACTCGACGCGCTCATTTACGCGATTGTCCAGGGCGAAGGCATCGTCAAAGTCACCGGCGAAGTCGGCAGCGGCAAGACGATGCTGTGCAGCATGCTGCAGGCGAAGCTGCCGCCGAATGTAGAGAGCGTCTACATCGCGAACCCGAGCGTATCGCCCGAAGAAATCCTGCATGCGATAGCGCTCGAGCTGCACTTGAAGCCACTGCGCGATGCGACCCATCTCGAGCTGATGCAATTGCTGACGAACCACTTGCTGGCGCGCCACGCCGCTGGCAAGCAGGTGGTCATGTTCGTCGAAGAATCGCAGAGCATGCCGATCGCAACGCTCGAGGAAATCCGCTTGCTGTCGAACTTAGAGACAGCGGACAGCAAGCTGCTTCAGATTGTACTGTTTGGTCAGCCGGAGCTCGACGACAATTTGCGACAGCCGCAGATCCGTCAGTTGCGCGAGCGCATCACACACAGTTTTCGACTCAGTCCACTCAAGACGACTGAGATCGGCGAGTATCTAAACTTCCGGCTCCGCGCCGCGGGCTATCGCGGCCCGGACGTCTTCTCGCGACAAGTCGTGAATGCGATCGCCAGATCATCGGCGGGGCTGACCCGTCGCATCAATCTTATTGCGGATAAAGCGCTGCTTGTCGCGTTCTCCGAAAACACGCATTCGATAAAATCGAAACACGTTAAGGCGGCCGTTCGTGACAGCGAATTCAGCAGCTATGAGCCGCTGCAACCACGGATTAAGGTTGGACTCGCCATGATGCTGTTCGTAGTGGGCGCCGGGCTTGGCATAGCGCTTTACTCGCTGTTCGAAGCGTATCAAAGACGCGCGGCGACACACGACACAGCGACCGCTGTTGCGCCTGACGCTGCGGCGCAGTCACAGCCGATTGGTAAAAGTACTGCACCTGTTTCGCACGGAGCTACAGCATCGAACGGCTCGGTCCCCGCGCAGCCCGAGAAAAGAGTTGCGGTAAAAGAGACACTCGACACGCCATCCGCGAGTTTGCCCAAAGCCGATCCGCCGCTTGTCGTGACGGCCGTTAGTCCAAGGGCGGCCGCAATTGCCCATGCGGTCCCTTCGCCGCAGGTATCGGCAAACGGCAACGGTCCGACGCCCCAAGCTTCGGCTGCTCCCGGCGAAATCTTGGCTACACCGATAGTGGGCGCAAACCAACAAGCTGCTCGGGGCGATGCCGACCCGGTCGCTTTGAGACTCGCAGCGACGGAGAATTGGCTTAAAAGGGGGAATCCAAACGCTTACAGCATCCAGTTGCTCGGGACGGACAAGCCCGAACAGCTAAACAATCACCTCAATGTCATAAGCAAATACGTTGAAATCAATGAAATTTTTGTATACCGTACGTTAGCCAAAGAAAAACCGTCTTTAACGGTTTTATACGGATCTTTCCAAGACAGGGACGCCGCACGCGAAGCTCTCGCGCGACTCCCCGCTCCTCTAAAGGCCTATAAACCCGTCTTACGGACCATGCAAGGCGTTCGCGCCGAGATCGCTCAGCATCAGTCGTCTTGAGAGCGAGGCGCGTAACCCGTGCTCGGGCATATGAGGGAGGCGTCATGGTTGCAAAAGCGCATCGGGCACTTGAAGTCGTAGCTGGCGGACCGACCACATCGGCGGACTACGCACGCAGGCCGCATCTTTGCTCGGTGTTCTTGTGCGCCCTTACCGCGCTCTCACTGAGCGGCTGTTACCAGCGCTCAGTGCTGCCTCAATCCGAGGGCCATATCACGACGCCATCGCCGAGACCCGCGATAGCCGACGTGCCGCCACCGGCGCGTGTTAGCGACATGGTGCCTCCACCGAAACCGACAACCAAAGCGCCCACCTATAGCGTCGTCGTTAATGAGGTTCCCGTGAAGGAGCTGCTGCTGGCAGTCGCGCGCGACACAAAACAGAACATCGACATACATCCTGGCCTGCAAGGCGTCGTGAGTTTGAATGCGATCAACGAAACGTTGCCGGCGATCCTCGATCGTGTCAGCAAGCAGGTGAACATGCGTTACAAGCTCGAGGCGAACACCATAATCGTGTCGCCCGATACGGCCTATATGAAGACGTACAAAGTGAACTACGTGAATATGACCCGCGAGACGACATCAACGATCGGCGTATCGGGCCAGATTGGTGGCGCCGGAACGAGTTCCACTTCGGGCGCGACGCCAGGCGCCGGCGGCGGAACAGGCTCTGCGGGACAGGCGAACGCATCGAGCACCATCGTCAAAACGGTCTCGAACAATAACTTTTGGGATTCCATGCGCGATAACATTCGCGCCATTCTGGTATCTACACGCAATCAGAGCGTCAGCTCCGAGCAGCGCGCTGAACGCGCTGAATCGCAACGCGCTGCAAGGGAAGAACGATTGCAGCAGGCCGAAGCCGTCGCGCGGGCAGGTCAGGCGGCACCGCAACTATTCAGCAGCGTTTTCGGCGGGCAAACGACACCGCTTCCTGTCGCTGGTGACGTGCGCGAGGATATCATCGTCAACCCCGTGACCGGCACGATAAGCGTGTTTGCAACGGAAAAGCAGCATGCACTCGTTCAACAGCACATCGACAGCATCACACAGATGGCGCAGCGCCAAGTGCTGATTGAAGCGACGATCGCCGAAGTTACCTTATCGGACGCGTATCAAGGAGGCATAGACTGGAGCCGACTCGCTGTCAGCGGTGGCATCAATCTGACGCAATCATTGCTTGGTACCATCACAGGCACCGCGACTAATCCAACGGTTTTTCCGGGTAGCCTGACTGTTGGCTATACGAATCCTACCTCGAGCGTAGGCAACATTGCGGCGACCGTTAAATTGCTCAACCAGTTTGGCAACACGCGCGTCTTGTCGAGTCCGAAGTTGATGGCGCTCAACAACCAAACTGCTTTGTTGAAGGTCGTCGATAACCTCGTATATTTTCACTTGCAAGCTCAGCCGGCGATCGTGTTGAGCGGCAGCACCTCTACAGCACAGCAAGCTACATTCACCACCACTGCCGAAACGGTTCCAGTCGGCGTCGTGATGAGTCTGACGCCGCAGATCAATTCGAATGGTCAAGTGACGTTGAGCGTGCGGCCAACCATTTCGCGCGTCCTGAGCTTCATCAATGACCCGAATCCGGCGCTCGCGCTAGCGGGTGTCACCAGTCCGGTACCGCAGATCCAGACGCGGGAAATGGAGTCTGTGCTGCAACTCATCAGCGGTCAGACGGCCGTTCTTGGCGGATTGATGCAGGACAATTCGCAATACCTGCGGAGTGCCATACCCGGCGCGGGCAACCCCAATTTCACAGGCTTCCTTAGTGAACTATTCAGCGCACGCAACGATTCTGTCATCAAGTCCGAGCTCGTGATATTTCTGCGTCCAACGGTCATCACAAATCCATCGCTTGATAGCGACGAGTTGAAACTCTTCCAGCGCATGCTTCCCAAGCAGACAGAGACGCCGACCGCAAATGTTCCAGGAGAATCGGTGACGGTGCCGAGATGAGTCTCCTCATGAAGGCCTTGGAAAAGGCCGCCAAGGATCGGGGAGACAGCAGCAAAACACCTGACACAGCGCCAGCTCCAGGCGTCTCCACAACTGCACCTGTAGCGGCGGGCGCGAGCGCATCGAAATCGGAACTTATGCTCGAGCCGATCACAGGGGAATCGGCGATTCGCCCCGGTCCTCCCTCTGCACCGCCGCCGCGTGCAACGCCGCCTGTAACTCCCCCTCCACGCAAGCCCGCTGCAGCCGGTCCTGCGACACCTCGCGAGTCCGCGCAAGCCGCCGCAGTGATACGCGCCGAGCAGCGGGAAAGTGGCAGCAATATCGGCGTTTACTTGCGCGATCATCCGCTGCTGGCAATCGGAACCCTGGTCACGCTGTTCATGATCGGGTACGGGAGCTATGTCTATCTGCAGATCAGCAACCCGGGGCTCTTTGCGAAACAACCGCCGCCCCTAACGCAGAGCATGGTGAGTCCTGCGACCAGTCCGCCTCCGCTTACAGCGTCGACAGTTGCTCCCGTTCCGGCCGCACCGGCGCCAACACAATCACCGCCGCTCACGTCTTCGCTAATTCCACCGCTTCAGGAAGTTCCGGCCGCGGACAAGCCGCGAGCAGGTCCCGCGCCTGTTGCAGCGGCTGAGCCGCCACCGGCAAGCGCCCAGCCGCCGGCTGGACGCAGTGCCGTAGCTCGTCCGGTACCGCAACAGGACGTTATAAAAATCACTGCGGCAAGCGCTGCACCCGCGTTGAATCCTGTATTAGCGGAAGCATACAGCTCGCTCAACAGCGGCAATCTTGAATCGTCTCAGCGCCTGTACAACCAGCTCAATAAGAGCGACCCGGGTAACGTAGATGCACTGATCGGCCTTGCGGCAATTGCCATGCGCCAGGGCGACTCTGATGCGGCAATGAAACACTATTTAAAGATACTGGAACTGGAACCCGGCAATGCACTTGCTCAGGCCGGCTTGATCGGCATCATAGGACGCGCCGATCCATCGTCTTCGGAAACACGCGTAAAACAATTGATCGCTCGTGATCCTTCAGCCGCTTATCTGCACTTTACGCTCGGCAACACTTATGTCGATCAGAATCGCTGGCCCGACGCACAGCAATCATTTTTCCAGGCACATCATCTTCAGCCGGATAATCCCGACTACGCCTATAACCTGGCCGTGGCGCTGGAGCATATAGGGCAATCGAAACCCGCACTGGGCTTTTACCGTAGCGCAGTGCAGCTTGCTGCAGCCAAGGGCCGCGCCAACTTCAGCACTGATGCAGCTCAAGAGCGTGTGGCGAAGCTCGAGAGACTTGTTCAGTAAGCCCCGCCTTTGCGCGCACCGAATTCTGCATGATGTGCCATGCGGCGTACGTACCGAATGAATCCTAATGGCTGAACAGCGCAAAAAACTGCGTCTAGGCGAACTGGTAGTTCAGCAGGGGCTCATCACGCCCGACCAGCTTGGCATCGCGCTCGCCGAGCAGAAGCAGAACAATATTCCGATCGGCCGCCAGCTTGTGCGCCTCGGATTCATCACCGAAGCGGCCATACGCGACATCATGGCGCGCACGGTCGGCCAGGAATCGATCGACCTTGCGCAGGTCGTCGCGGATCCCGAAGCGCTGAAGCTGATTCCGCAGGATTTCGCGCGCCGTCACCGCCTGCTTCCGCTCGCGTACGACGCGGAAGAACGCCAGCTCAGCATTGCAACCACTGAGATATTCAACGTCGTTGCGCTGGACCAGTTGCGTGCAACGCTTGGGCCCAACGTTGAGATCAAGAGCCAGCTTGCCGGTGAAGCGCAACTCGAGGACTACATCGACCAGTTCTACGGCCATGAGCTTTCGGTCGATGGCATTCTGCAGGAAATCGAGACTGGAGAGATCGACTATCAGAGTCTCGGCGTAGCGGGCGATGAATATACGCAGCCGATGGTCCGGCTGGTCAACGCTTTATTGGTCGACGCGGTAAAACGGGGCGCATCGGACATTCACTTTGAGCCCGAGTATGCATTTCTGCGGATACGATACCGTATAGACGGCGTCCTCGAGACGGTGCGGAGCCTGCACAAAACATATCTGCCGGGCATTACAGTGCGTATCAAAGTTATCAGCGATATGAACATCGCTGAGACGCGCGCGCCTCAGGACGGCCGACTCTCCCTCACGTTGAATGGCAGGCCGATCGATTTTCGCGTGTCGACGCATCCAACGATTCACGGCGAGAATATCGTGTTGCGGATTCTCGACCGCGAGAAATCGATCATCAGTCTGGACCGCATGAACCTGCCTGGACCGACGCTGGTCCGTCTGAATCTCATTCTTGCACGTCCCGAAGGGATTCTCATCGTCACCGGCCCAACGGGCAGCGGCAAAACTACAACCCTGTATTCATTGTTATCCCAGGTGAATGACGAGACCGTCAACATCATGACTCTCGAGGATCCAGTTGAATACCCGCTGACCCTCATGCGACAAACGTCGGTCAATGACGCCGTTCGGATGGATTTCGCGAACGGTATACGATCAATGATGCGCCAGGACCCGGACATCATTCTCGTCGGCGAAATCCGCGATCGCGATACTGCCGAGATGGCATTTCGTGCGGCCATGACCGGTCATCAGGTTTTTTCGACCTTGCACTCGAACTCGGCGCTCGGTGCGTTTCCCCGCTTGCTCGACATCGGTATTCAACCCGACATCATGGCCGGCAACATCATCGGAGTGATCGCGCAGCGGCTGGTGAGGGTACTCTGCACGCATTGCCGTGAAGCGTATACGCCCACCGCGGATGAGCGCAAGATTCTCGGTTCAGCTTCGGACGGCGTAAGCCATGTCTATCGACCGACCGGCTGCGGCAAATGCAACAACAAGGGCTACAAGGGCCGCTCATCCGTAATGGAGCTGCTGGTAATGGACAGCGAGCTCGACGAGCTCGTTGCGCGCCGGGCAACGGCGAAGGAACTGCGTGCCGCTGCACTGGCGCGCAATTTCCGGCCGCTCGCAGAAGAAGGCGTTGCGCTCGTGCTCAACGGTACTACGAGTATTGCAGAGGTGTCGCGTTCTGTAGATCTCACGGGCCGTTTCGCGTGACCTCCTCTAATACAAAAGCGCTCGAGCTTGCTGCGCCGGGCTTGCGTCGTCATTCGATCTGACTACCGTGCCCTCATTTCAATATAAAGCCGTCGACAAAACCGGCCGGCCCGCGCGCGGCGCGCTGGATGCGGTAAACGAAGTAGATCTCGAGTTGCGGCTTCGCCGCATGGGATTGGACATGATTACTTTTCGCGAGGTCGCGAAAAGTGCGAGCGGATTTGGTGCCGCCGGCAAGATTACGCGCCGCGATTTGATTACATTCTGCTTCGACATGGAGCAGATAACGCGCTCGGGAATTCCCTTGCTCGAAGGCATACGCGACCTGCGAGACTCCATCGAGAACCCGCGCTTTCGCGAAATACTTGCGACGCTGATCGAAGACATGGAAGGCGGCCGGGTGCTGTCGCAGGCGATGTCGCAGCACAGTTACGTATTCGACAACGTATTCGTGAGCCTGATTCGGGCCGGCGAGCAAGCCGGAAGGCTTACAGACGTATTCGCGAATCTGGGCACGACGCTTAAATGGGAAGACGAGCTGGCATCGCAAACGAAGCGGCTCTTGATGTATCCCGCATTCGTGATGGTGGTCGTCTTCGCTGTCCTGCTTTTCATGTTGATCTACCTCGTTCCGCAGGTTACGCAATTACTCAAAGCAATGGGCATTGCGCTGCCGCTGCAGACGCGATCGTTGATATTCGTGTCAAAGGCAGTCGTCGATTACTGGCCGTTCATATTCGGTATTCCGGTTGTCATAGTCGTCAGCCTCGTCGTGATGGTGCGAAAGAGGCCGAAAGCGCGCTACCTCTGGGACTATACGAAGCTGCACGTGCCGGTAGTCGGGCCCATCATGCAAAAAATTATCATGTCGAGATTCACGAATTTCTTCGCATTGATGTATCAGTCCGGAATCACCATCCTGGAAGCGATCAAGACGTCGGAAGAAATCGTCGGTAACCGTGTGATCGCGGACGGCCTCATGCGGGCCGGTGCACAGATTACTGCCGGCGACAGCCTGACTGAGACCTTCCAGAACTTAGGCATATTTCCACCGCTGGTGATACGCATGCTGCGCGTTGGAGAAGCAACCGGCGCACTGGATACTGCGCTGCTGAATGTGACTTATTTTTACAATCGGGACGTCAAGGAATCGGTAGATAAAGGCATGGCGATGATAGGCCCTGTGCTGACCGTGGTTCTCGGCGGTATCATGGCTTTCATCATGTGGTCAGTCCTTGGACCCGTCTATGATATTCTGGGGAAGATCAAATTCTAGTTCCGTGCCTTCAGGCCAAGGAACACTGAGATATACATGGCAGACAAAGTACTGATTTCAGTCTCCGCCAGTCATATCACGGCAGCGCGTTGGGTAGGGGTCAGGCTCGGCCCGTGCACGTCTTTCGATAACGACGATCACGGACTTGCCGAGTTTAAAGAGTACCTCGCGCGCACATCTCATGCACCCGTGCATATGCTCGTCGATGCGGTCGAGGAAGACTACCGGTTTGAATCGCTGCCGCATAGTTTCGGAAGCGACCGCACAGAAATGCTGACGCGGAAACTAAAACAGCATTATCGGAATACACCGTACTGTAGTGCGCGTCTGCAGGGACGCGATGAAGGAAAGCGACGGGACGACCGGTACTTATTCTGCGCCCTCACAAATCCGGAACTCGTTGCAGCGTGGCTGCAGGCGGTTACCGAACGAGAGTATCCCGTCGCCGGGGTTTACCTGCTGCCCACGGTGACTGTTGGGTTGGTAGAAAAACTCAAGCTTAAACAACCCAACCTGCTCGTGGTCTCTAAACACGGGGCAGGTCTGCGCCTTACCTTTTTCCGCGATCAGCAGTTGCGCCTCAGTCGCCTTGCCCGTATCGACAGCGGCGAAGGGCACGCGGATAAGATTTACGCAGAAGAAATTTCGAACACGCGCTTATATCTGCACGCGCTGCGCGTGATGACGCTCGATGAACAGCTCTCGGTGCTCATCGTCGATCAAGATGACTCGCTCACCGCACTTATGCAGGCCGTCGTGCGTGACAATCCTAATATCGATTGCCGCCATGTAGGGCGACGGGAGATCGTGGATACGCTCGGGATTTCAGGTCCGTCGCTCGACTCATCGCCGGACGCATTCTATTTGCATCTACTCGGCTTGCAGTCACCCGAGAACAATCTCGCTCCCGCAAATGTAACGCTGGGCTACCGGCAGCATCAGCTGCGCCGCGGCATCCATGCGCTGGCGGGTGTTAGTGCGCTCGCGGCGCTGGTCTGGTGCGCACTCAGTCTTTATCAGATATTCGATACGCACTCTGAGACTGAAATCGCGCGCCGTCAAACCGTTGATCTCCAGGAAAAGTATCAGGCAGCAACGCGCCAATTCCCTGCGGCGCCGACCACACCCGACAATCTGCGGCGCGCAGTTGAAGTGTCGCAGAGAATTGGAAAAACGATACGTTCGCCCGAGTTGATGATGGAGGTCGTAAGCCAGGCACTCGACAGCAATCCGTCAATCGTGATGAAAAGGTTCACTTGGAAGTACGCCACGACAGAAGTGGAGACCGGGGCTGATGCGAAGCCGACGCCGGACGCCTCACGAGCTGTCGCACCGCTCGCAGGGAGCGCGCGCAAACAAAGCGGTCTTGTGCAGGGCGAAGTACGTCCGTTTCGGGGAGACTATCGTGCTGCGATCGACGCCATCAACCAGTTCGCCACCAGCTTGTCGCAGCAGCCCGCGGTTGCCGAAGTAAAGATCGTCAAGCTGCCGCTCAACATCAGCCCAAGTCTTACGCTTTCGGGCAACACTCTCGAAAGTCATGAACAATCGGTCAAGGCCGAGTTCAGTGTCGTGATAATCATCAAGCCGACAGCATGAACGCTCTAGAACTGCGCGCGCTGCAAACGCCGCTCATTGTGCTGATCCTCGTTATAGGCTTAGCGGCCGGGATTATTTATCAGCTCGACCAATCGCTAACGACGGCGAAGCGTTCTCTCGCGCAACAACAAAGCCAGCTCCGCGAGGCGAGGACGCGACTGCAGAAATCCGGTGACGAAAAGCAACTCATCGTCCGCCATCTCGGTTCGTATCAGTCCTTGGAACGCCTCGGTTTTGTCGGCGAGGAACAGCGGCTGAACTGGCTCGAGGGTTTGCGCCAATCAAACCAGCAAGCGCAACTCTACGGCATCCAGTACAACATCGGCGCCCAGCAGACATACCCGTATGCAGGCGAACTCGATGCCGGGCAGCTCGGCGTGCATCAGTCTGTCATGCGGCTTAACTTTCAGCTATTGCACGAGGCGGACCTGCTGCGCTTCTTTCGCGCGCTCGCCACGCAGCAGGCCGGATTCTTTTCCGTCGATCAGTGCAGCATGGAGCGGCTCGAAAGCAGTAATGGCGTACGGGTAAACCTGCAGGCGAATCTGCGCGCGGAATGCGACATTGCATGGATCACGCTGAAGCCGCTTAGCGCAGGTGACAAGAAATCATGATTGCCCGCGTTGTCGCAATATCGGTATTTGGATTAGCAGCTTGCGTGGCGTCTGCTGCGGAGCTCGGACGCATGTTTTTTACCCCGGCGCAGCGTAATACACTCGACGTCGCCCGTAAGCAGAACGTGCGTGTCGAAATTGAACCGAGCAATGAGCCGCCGCCGGCGCGCCTGCCACAGAACGTTAGCGTGAGCGGCGTGATCCGACGCAGTGACGGTAAGAACACGATCTGGGTGAACAATCGCGCAGTCACCGAGCAGCAGACAAGCGATCTTGAGGCCAAGGTGGCCACGAGTGACAATAGCGTGCTGGTGCGCGTTCCGGAAAGCGGACGCAGCGTCGACGTCAAGGTCGGGCAAACGATAGAAATGCTGAGTGGGTCCATACAGGAGACGTACATAAGACGTCCTCCACCTGCGAAACCTGAAGTTAAGACGCCTGCGTCCACGGAGAATGTGCGTCCCGACGTTGCAAAAGTCACATCTGGAGATACTGCGGGAGCGGTAAAATCAGTTCCCCCAGCCCGCCGTCGTTCCGACAGTCCGACGAACGCAGATCCGCGGGACGATCTGCCAGTAAATAGCAAGGCAGAGGTCAACTAAGTGGTACGTGCCCCGAGAGGAGGCGCTGATGACCAGCCGCATAATGAAGCGATCCAAGTTACCGCAACGCGGATACGCGATGCTCGGCGCGATAATGGTCATCGGTGTTGCAGCGACTGCAGCCTTGGTTTCTACCTTCAATGCAACGTCCCTCCACAATGACCAATCCCGTAGAACAAATGGCTCGCTTGCGCTCGGGAAGCAGGCGCTGATAGCAAGCGCCGCCTCTAATGTTGGCCACCCGGGCGCACTGCCATGTCCCGACATTAACAATGACGGAATCGCCGACATAACGGCGGGCGCGTGCACCGCTTTGTTGGGCCGCTTACCATGGCAAACCCTCGGACTGCCGGATGTCCGCGATTCTTCAGGCGAGAGGCTCTGGTATATGCTGGCTGTGAATTTTCAGGATATCCCTGGAAACGCTATAAATCCGACGGTTAATGGCGCATTGAATGTGACAGGCGCAGTTGTCGGCAACAGTGTCGTTGCAGTCGTCGTGGCGCCGGGTGCTGCGACCGGTTCTCAAGCGAGGAGTGTCGCTAACGCGAACACGGCCAGTGCTTACCTTGAGATCGATATCGGAGTCAACCAACTTGGCATAAGTGCCGCGGACGTGAACCATAATGATGAAGTCGCCTTGATAACGTCGTCGGATGTATTCACGGTCGTCGAGCGTCGGGTTGCGAAAGAAGTGCAGCTTGCGCTGGATACTTACTACAACACAGCTGCCACATTGGGTCGACTGCCGCAGCCAGCAACCAGCTGCAGTAATACGGGCACCGGAACGTGGAATTGTCCCGCGAATACCGCGTTACTGCCTGCCCCTGCAGTTGTGCGTTCTGGCTATCTGCCCACCGACGCATCGCTCGTTTTGCCGGCATGGTTCGATGCGAACAATTGGCGTACGCAATCCGTGCGTTATGCGATGGATACAGATTGTGCGGACGGCGCCTTAGCGACTTGTGGTAGCGCGTTCGCCGGTTATACCGTGCCAAATGGCGCATTGATTGGCGGAACTGCGGGGAGCCCTTATCCCGGGACTCAGGCGCTGGTTACTTTCTCGGCCGATAATTTCAATACCACGAACCTGCAGGCTGCGTCGCAACTGGCCTTGCATTAACGCGCGTGTCCGCTCCGACGCAGCCTCGCCGCCGCGCGCTGTTTTCAACCGCGCAGCCGGGGTTCACGCTCATAGAATTAGCCGTGGGGCTGCTCGTGCTGTCCTTGCTGCTTGCGACGCTGCTGGGACCTTTGACCGCGCAGGTCGATCAGAAGAAGATCTCTGACACGCAAGCCACTCTCAATCAGATAAGCGAGGCTCTCATCGGTTTTGCAATGAGCAGAGGCTACCTGCCATGCCCGGACAAAACAGCCGGAGCGGCCGGAGGAGTGAACAACACGCCGAACGACGGTAATGAGGATTTCGTCGGCGCCAATTGCGTAGTCAGCGAAGGAAACCTTCCGTGGGCAACACTCGGTATTAGCGGGACCGACGCCTGGGGCAACTTTTTTCGCTATAACGTGACTCCGCTCTTTGCACAGAGACCTAAAGCCATCACGCTCGCTAGCGGGGCGAACGCGAATATAACAGTGGTGTGTCCGGCGCCAGCTTGCAACCCACAGATTACGTACACCTCCGCCGGCAATCTTGCACCTGCACTGGTCATGTCGCATGGTAAGAACGGGGCCGGTGCGATTAACGCCACAACGCGCGCGCTGATGCCAGCGCCCACCAGCGGCAACGAGATCACCAATGCAACATTACCCGCCGGTTTTGGAGACGCGAAGACCTTTAATATCCGTCCGGCGACTGCGGCAAGCGGCGCAACTACAGAATTCGATGACGTCGTGGTATGGCTGTCTACACCTATCCTTTTGAGCCGGATGGTCACAGCACAACAGCTGCCATAACACTGATCGGCTGCCTGAGCGCCTGCTTTGAAGTAACATACATCGTCGTCATAAAAGCGGTCGCCTAGCCGCACACGACTCATAGTTCCGTTTCAACTTCTTTTACTCGGTGCATGTGCCGTAGCGGTGGCATGTACCTCTTTATCGGTGAGGGAGCATGAGACTAGCGACAGGGACCTCGGCGCGCCGTTGCAGCGGTTATGCGCTGATCGCGGTTGTAATGATGGCGGGGGCACGGCGATAACATGTTTCCTGATCGCGCTTGGCTCGAACGTGGCTTCGAGTGATCGTGATCAAAAAACGACAAGTGCTTTGGCCCTTGCGAAACAAGCGCTCATTGCGCGTGCGATATCCGACATCTCTTTGCCCGGCAGTTTCCCATGCCCGGACATCGTGACTCATTTGCGCACCAATGTTCCGAACGATGGCGTCGCCGATCTTTTCGCAGGTCAATTGCCCGGCCTATGTGGGGCGCCTACCGTGGCGAACGTTAGCATTGCCCGATGTGCGCGATTCAAAGGGTGAGCGTTTATGGTATGCCCTTTCCCCGAACTTTCGCGACTACGCAAGTCAAGTTACGATCAAAGACACGACCGTCGGTACGCTGTCTGTATCCGGCTCGCGATCCGTACACAATGTCGTCGCGATTGTGTTCTCCGCGGGTGCCCCGCTCGCCCGTCAGTTACGAGATGGCGCCCTGCATCAAAACGATGTCGCGAATTATCTCGAAGGCTTGAACGCTCAGGGTGGCCCGGCGTTTTCATCGCAGGCCGCTGACGCAAACTTCAACGATCAGTTACTCGTCATCACCGTCGCCGATCTCATGGCAGGCATCGAAAAGCGGGTCACGAACGAGCTCAACACGCTGCTCAATCGATACTTCATCGCGCACTCGGTTTTTCCCCGTCCGGCCGATTCGACCGACGTTAGTTGCTTGCCGGAAGGTGATCCGAATATGTGCATACCGTCGACTACTATTTGGTCCGGCTTGTTGCCGCGAAACCTGACTCCTGGAAGCGGCTGGTCCGGAATCGTGTTCCCGCCCTGGTTCGAAAAGAACTGGCGTACTGCAGTGCGTTACACGGTCGCACCAGAGTGCACTACCCTTCCGGCGTGCTCATCTACTGTCTTTAGCGCAATGACGGACGCCGGAATTTTTCCGCCCAGTGCCACGCTGGTTATTGGATCCGTCACTACGTTGACGGTTCAGATCGGGGCACACTGAGAACGACAGTTACCGTAGGGCGTTAGCCTTTTAATCTGCAGTTTTGCGCAATTCAAAACATACGTTGCCGGGCGTATTGTTAGCGAGACGAAGACTATAGCCGACCTGCTCGGCATGCTTTGATGCCTGATAAAGTCCGATGCCAAGGCCGTTCTGTGATGGGACCGGTGCTGCGAAGAGCCGCGTGGCCATCGATTTAGGAATAGCCTCGCCCGTGTCGCTCACCGTCAGTCCAGCACCACTTGCTAACTCGAAAGTGACGTTAATCTTGGCGCTCTGGGTCTGTGCCTTGGCTATCGCGTTCTGCAATAGGTTCTCGGCTACGCTATCGAACAACTCGCCGGGTACACTTATCGCCGCGGCACCAGGTTCGCCGGTGAATGATATTTCGCTGCGCGCATAACGCTGTTTGAGGCCGTCCCACCATGCCCCGGCATCGATTTGTCGGACGCTCGAATATTGCGGCGCCTTCAACTTTTCAAGTGTCACAGTCAGCCGTTGAGCGATCTGCGGAAGCTGCCGCTTGACCAGTCCCTGCAGCGCCCCGGCTTCATCGGCGCTGCTGCTCTCTGCCGCGCCACACAACGATCGTAACGATTGCAGCAGATTTTTGACGTCGTGAGTAAGCCGCGCGCCGGTCTCATAGATAGCCTGCGTATAAGCGTTCTGACGCTGAATTTCCTCGCGCTGTTTTGCCTGATAGAAATGACCCAGCATCTGGGTAAGGAGCTTCAAGTGAAGCAGGAGAGCCGGACTCAAAGACCATTTCGTATGGAACGTGAGCGTGAGTTCTTGAAAAGCGAATTCGGCCTGGAAGCGCGACCGTGCACCAAGCTCGCCGTTGCTGTGCGGCGCCTGCCACGAAAGTCCGGCCACCCAAGGCAGCTCCGCCATGTCTTGTAACGCGAGCGATAAAAATCGTGATGGCTCGCGTTCTCGCTCGGCCAGATCCGCGAGCCCCTTCACCCATCGCTCGAACGGCAAGCCGAGGCTCATCAGGTAGCGCGACATCATATGACCGATACCAGCGAACCCGGTACGCGGGCTCCAGAGCCAGCTCAAGGTCATAAGAATGAGCGCCATTACAATCAGGCTTTGCGCAAGCGCGAGCGCGTAATCGCCGTGACTCACCTGCTTCACGACAAAACTTCCCAGCACGAGCCCCGTTACGAGCAGGAACAGAAGAACACTATAGAAAAGGTCAACGGCGACGGGCGATGATTTATTTGCGGCCGGCACGGGTACCGCCATGATCGCGATTAAGAGAATCGGCAAGCCGTAACGGACAAGGATTAGCAGACTCTGCTCGAATTCCTGGTCGGCGAACAGATGTGGCACAACCCAAACGAGCAGTGCGGAGAGCAGGTAGATGGCCGCGAGCAAAGCGGCCAGCCGCTGGCGCGGGTGCTCGGTGCCGATCAGATTGCCGCCAATTAACGCAAACAGGACCGCAAGCCAGACGGCCATCAGCCACCAGTTGTTCCATCCCGCGAGCAATACGCCGACAACGACAATCAGAAATGCCTGGCGCGCGTCCAGATTGCGCTCGCCGCGCCATATGGGCTGCCACATCAGGAAGATGCCGAAATGCGCGAGCAGCATCGCGCGCGAGAAGAGGTTTTCTATTCCCCACGCCAACGTCACATGCAGCGCGAGCAACATGCCGCCGAGCCACCATTGCGGATGTGCCGAAATGAGCTCCTCGCGATGACTGGCGGCGACTTCGGTCACCGGTATGGCTGCATCTGTGGCCTTGGTTGACGGCACACTACCTCGCTATACTGGCGCTGAAACCGCAATAAGAAGCAACCATTATTCCATGCGTCGGCAAATAATTACGCTCGCCCGCTTCACATTCCTCGAAGCGCTGCGCACCCGCCTTTTCTTCGTGTACGTAGTCGGGCTCGCATCGATATTTGCGCTGACATTTTTTATTCAACAGGTGGCTATAACGGAGGCTTCCCGCATTGAAATTGCTTTCTCCGCCGCAATCACCCGCCTGCTTGCTGTTTTTCTTCTCAGCCTCCACGTGATCACCAGCGTCGTACGAGAACTGGATGATAAGGGTCTTGAGCTCACATTATCGTTTGACTTGCGCCGTTCTGACTACATTCTGGGACGACTGTTAGGCTTTGTGCTGATCGCAGTACTAGTGGCAACCCTTGCCGCCTTGTCGCAATCGATTCTGGCCGCAAAAGGCGGCGTATTGGCATGGGGCGTGTCGCTCGCACTAGAGCTTGTCATTATGGCAGCGCTTAGCCTCTTCTGTATTGTTACGTTCACCCAACTGATGCCCGCAATGTGTTTCGTAACCGGATTCTATATAGTCGCTCGCGCGCTGTCCGCAATTCGTCTGATCAGCAAAAGCCCGCTCTCGGGCGAGAGCCCGTCGCAGCACGTCATGTCGTGGCTCGTTGACACGTTGGCGCTGGTCCTTCCAGGCTTTGACCGTTACGCGCCCACCGCCTGGCTGGCGGATGGCGGAGCGCAGTGGTCAGCGGTGGGAACAGCTAGTGTTGAAGCGGCTATCTATACGTCATTACTGTGCGCCGCGGCAACGTTCGACTTCTATCGGCGAAACGTTTGAGCCAACGTAACGAGCGATCCTGGCGGTCCGTACCCAAGTCCGTTATAGCTGCGCTCGCCATCGCACTCATACTTGAAACAGGCTTCCAATCGCACCAGCCCAAAACGCTGGCACGCGCGCAAGCGCTCCATCAACCGCCGGCTGTAAGCGCGCTGAGGCTCGTGAGCCTCGGTGAAAACATAGCTGTCGCGCAACTGATGTCGCTTTACCTGCAGGCGTTCGACAACCAGCCCGGCATCAGCATCCCGTTCCGCGAGCTCGACTACGGACGCGTGTCCGATTGGCTGAAGACAATTCTCGCGCTCGATCCGATTGGCCAGTATCCATTGTTCCTCGCGTCACAAGTGTATCCACAGGTGCCCGATCCCGCACGCACCAGGTCGATGTTTGACTTTGTGTATCAGGAGTTTTTAGCAGATCCCGCCCGACGCTGGCGCTGGCTGGCGCATAGTGCACTTGCCGCAAGACATCGACTAAAAGACAACAAGCTTGCCTTGCACTACGCAAACGAAATCGCGCGGCTGGCGCCCCATGCTCCTGGCTGGGCACGTCAAATGCAGATTTTCATACTCGAAGATATCGGTGAGATTGAGAGCGCGAAGATCATGCTTGGAGCGCTGATCGCTAGCGGCGAAGTTCGAGACGAGCGGGAGCTTCACTTCCTAACAGAGCGCCTCGCAGAACTGGAGAGCGCCGAAAAATCGTCAACACCGTCGAAAAATTGACGTTCGGATAGCGCAGTTCGAGGTGCTGCCTTATCCGTCTGTCATAGGCGGCTATGCCGATCAATTCGGCGGTTGTTACGCAATTGGCATATCTGCCCTTACCAAACAGCAAGTTAGCTGGTTACCGTGCCCCTTGCTTCGCACCTAACGATCCTACGCCGGGCCATCGCGGAGCGATCGGATATGGGTACGTAAATTGCGCGTTTACAAAAATTCATATTTATCTCCTCGTCGCCAGGAATTAAAAAATGCGGAAACAAAACGGCTTCACACTTATAGAAATCGCGATCGTGCTAGTGATCATCGGTCTGCTGCTTGGTGGCGTCCTCAAGGGCCAGGAACTGATCACCGCTGCTCGAGTGCGTAACCTGGCCGCTCAACTTGACGGCGTCAAGATTGCATATCTCGGCTTCCAGGATCGCTATCGTGCGTTGCCGGGAGATTATCCGCTCGGCGCCGCAAACGCGAATATTCCAGGTCCTGCGGGCAACGCGACATTGGGTTGTGCCGGCGCGAACTGTTCAAACGGCAAGATCGACGACACAGGTGGAGTCGGAGGCAATGAATCCATTCTAGTGTGGCATCAGCTTGCGCGTGCCGGATTCATAATCGGTAGCTATGATGGTGTTGCCGCGGCGCCCACCGCAACGAATACTCCGACGAACCCGTTCAGCGGATATCTGCAGATTATTTTTGATAATGATTACAGTGACGTCGCTGCGCCGGTCGCGAACGCAATGAATATAAAGACGGGCAGCAACGTGCCATCACCGATACTGGCAGAACTCGACCGCAAAATCGACGATGGTCTGCCACAGACCGGCGCGTTGCGCTTCAGCCCCGTGTGGGGCGGCTCGACGGCAACATGCCTCAGCGGCGCCGCATATAACGCAGCCGTAGACATCAAGACCTGCGGGGGCGCGCAGCTTCAGTAGGCGACGACAGCGTTTAAAAAAGCCCGCCTCGGCGGGCTTTTTTATTAAGTAACGTTTGCGCGCGCTGGCCGGGTCGAGTGCTGGCCCTGCATTACCAACATCTCCGCTGCGGCGCAGTCGCGCTCGGTGCCATAGAGCACGAGCACATCGCCCACATCAATGCGTGCAGCAGCTTGCGGCACCTGGGCAGCAACGCCCGGACGCCGGACGGCCTTGACCTCGACATTGCAGCGCCCGAGATCCAGCTCTTCAAGCGTCTTCCCTACAGCCGCAGTGCCCGGCGTGATTGGAATGGAATGAAGCAGGCGATGCTCCTCCCGCGCAGCATCTTCCGCCTCATCTGTGCTGCCATGAAAAAACCCGCGCAAGAGACTATACCGTTGCTCCCGGGTATCACGAATACGCCGGAGCACTCGATTGAGCGGCACGCCTAGAACTACGAGCGTGTGCGAAGCGAGCATGAGGCTACCCTCCATTATTTCGGCGACAACCGCGGTGGCGCCCGCTTCTTTCAATCGCTCGATGTCAGTGTCGTCGAGCATGCGCACCACGACGGGAAGGCCCCGACGAAGGTCGCGCACCTGTGCCAGTATCCGCAGGGCAAGCACACTGTCGGCAACCGTGACGACGAGTGCGCGCGCTCTCAGTAATCCCGCTGCGATAAGTACTTCACGCCTCGCTGCGTCCCCGTACACCACGCGTTCACCTGCCGCTGACGCCTCGCGAATGCGATCGGGATCAACGTCGAGCGCGATAAAACCAATGCTTTCCCGCTCGAGCAAACGCGCTAGGTTTTGACCGCTTCGCCCATAGCCGCAAACGACGACGTGGTCACTAACGGCCATCGACTGTACGGCAACGTTGTGCAGCTCCATTGCTCGCGCGAGCCATTCAGCGCCGCTGAAATGCCGGACGATGTGCTCGCTGCGCTCGATGATGAACGGCGCTGCAAGCATCGAGAGCACCATCGCGGCCAGGACGGTCTGTAGCACGACGGGCGGTACGACGTGAAGCGGAGCGGCAAGCGATAGCAGGACAAACCCGAACTCACCGCCTTGGGCGAGATCGAGTCCGGTGCGCAGCGCCGCTCCGGTGTCCGAACCGAATAAGCGGCTAAGTCCCGCGATGATCAGAGCTTTGAGCAGAATGAGCGCGATCAGCATGGCTATCACCCAGCGCAGGTTCGCATAGACGAGCGCAATATCGAGCTTCATGCCGATCGTTACGAAAAAGAGCCCGAGCAGCACATCGCGGAACGGCTTGATGACGTCTTCGACCTGATAGCGGTACTCTGTTTCCGAAATGAGCATGCCGGCGATGAATGCGCCCAGCACCAACGATAGTCCAGCGACCTCGGTGATGAAGCCAAGGCCAAGCGTGATGAAGAGAACATTGATGATGAACAGTTCCGACGATTTCTGCGTGGCGACCAAATGAAACCAGGCGCGCATCGGACGTTGACCGAAATAAAGCAGGATCGCGAGCACGATGACCGCTTTACCGAGCGCGAGCGTTAATACGCCGGCCATGTCGCCCGGACTGTGTCCAAGCGCGGGGATCACAATCAGGAAGAGCACGACTGCTAAGTCCTGAAAGAGCAGCACGCCGATTACCTGTCGGCCGTGCAGCGTATTCAGCTCGAGCTTATCGGCGAGCATTTTGCTGACGATAGCGGTGGACGACATCGCTACTGCTGCGCCGATAACGATGCCGATACGCCAATCGGCTGCGCCTCCGAGTGCAATGGCGACGACGATTATGAGAGTAAGCACGACCTGCGAAGCACCGAGCCCAAATACAATGCGTCGCATGGTGGAAAGCTTAGCGAGACTGAATTCAAGACCAATGCTGAACATCAGAAAGACGACGCCAATCTCAGCCAGATTGCGCGTGCCTTCAGTATCCGGAATCAGTCCAACGCTATGCGGACCGATTAGAACGCCCACCAGCAAATAGCCGATCATGGCGGGCAGCTTGAGCTGGCGGAACAGAATCACCACGAGCACCGCTGCGGCAAGCAGAATCAATACAAGGTGCAGTGAGTTTTCCATCCGGCAAGTCCTTCGGTTGCGATGAATGATGCCCTATCGAGCGCGAATTGCAACCGCAATGCCATGTCCTCATGCGTCGGCTCCGAGGGCGACTTTGCTATACTGCAAGCGCTATGACAGCAGCCCGCATGAATGCAGCAACGGCCAACAGCGCGTCTGCGATAGAGCTTGCACGCGAGGTCCTCGAGATCGAGGCGGCCGCAATCACGGCGCTGATCGAGCGACTCGATCTTAACTTCCAGCGAGCGGTCGACATCATTCTCAATTGTCGCGGACGAGTCACGGTAAGCGGCATGGGCAAGTCCGGACACATTGCGCGCAAAGTTGCGTCGACCATGTCCAGCACTGGTACCGCCGCATATTTCGTACATCCGGCCGAGGCGAGCCACGGAGACCTCGGCATGGTCACGCGTGACGACGTCTTTGTCGCGCTCTCCAATTCCGGCGAGACCGCAGAATTGCTTGCGATCGTGCCGTTGATCAAGCGCAGAGGCGCGAAGCTGATTGCGCTTACGGGCAAACCGGATTCCAGTCTGGCGCT